>Ga0074046_10000260_pt1 | contig 47068 bp, 41 predicted proteins | sample BogForMeECP23OM3_FD_94441 | JGI IMG/M metagenome (GOLD analysis project Ga0074046, IMG submission 94441) | Bog forest soil microbial communities from Calvert Island, British Columbia, Canada - Bog Forest MetaG ECP23OM3 | ecosystem: Environmental > Terrestrial > Soil > Wetlands ... | reverse complement strand
GGCGAACGACGACTCGAAGCTCACGGCCCGCAAGGGCTCAACTCACTGAACCGCCGTATGCGGACCCGCATGTACGGTGGTGTGGCAGGGGAGGAGAGGTGACTCTCCCCCCTATGCCGATTTCCTCTCGCCTGTTTTCGGGACAATAATCAATAACCCAGAGACTTAAAGACTGGTTTCTCTAAGGTAATTGATACAGCTGGACTTCCGGCATCGGGAAATCTTTGCGGTTGTCCGTGACCAGCGCGCATTTCGTCTCGATAGAAACGGCCGCAACCACCGTGTCTGGTAATTCCAGCGTGCGGCCCTTTTTCTTCCACTCACTTATGAGTTTTCCCGCCAATCGTCCGGCACGGCCTGTCAGCTGATGGCATTCCAATGCATCCAGGAGTGCTTCCGTTGCAGATTCTTCGTGAGGACGCATGCCAGCGTAAACTTCCGCTATGTTTAGGGAGGTGGTCGAAAGCGTATGACCAGCACGGACAAGTTCTACGAGTAACTCTTTTCTGGCGTTTCGGCCACGCAACACGTCAATCAAGACTGAAGTATCAAGAAGCAGTCTCACGGCTTTCGTGGCCCGCGCTTTCTTCGGCTTGCTCGGACTTGACTGTGCCTGCCGCTCGCCTTGCGCAGCTTTCTTACCCACGCGGTTGACTCGCCAGGCATGTCCGGATGATCGCTTTGCTTCCATGCAGGTTCCGGTCTTTCCAGAAAGTCCAGCAACTTTCGACGGCGCAGGGCCTCCCTGGCTATCTCGACAAGAAACGCGCTGCGGCCGCGACGACCTACGACGGCATCAATTTCGCGCGCCAAATCTTCGGGCAACAGGATGTGGGCCCTTCTATAACGCACAGTCACCTCCAACACACACTGCTAATGTGCCATAGTTATGTGCCTAATTCAAAGAGACAAAAAAGACGCGCATTCCTGTGTGGGCGGTCAAGCCACGAAGCGACTCGGATAAACGACTTGATGAGAGAAATATTTGGGCGGTTACCAGTGGTAGGCGTGCCACATGTCGTCGATGAAGGTGGGTTGCGAAACTTCGCCATCGAGCCAGTACTGCGTTTGCTCCTGACGTTCCCAGTTGGCGCTGTAGTCGTAGCCGGATTGCGCCTTGATTTCGGCGACAGCTTGCGTGTCGTCTTCGGTCATCCAACGATAGACGTAATCGAAGAATGGCGGATAATTCCAGACGCTTTCACTTTTCAGAAGGTGTATGGCGAGGGCTTCACCGACCCAGGAGACTGAGGTGCAGCAGCGGCGATAGGCTTCGCCCAATTGTTCGCCGGGTGGCGTGAGGATGGGCCAATTCGTCGGCTGCAACTGCTCATAGGGGCCATACAGTCCGGGACTGACAGGCGTGCCGTCAGTGTGTACACCATAGTGCCCGCCATAGATAACCGCGGCGCCCTGCCAGGCCTGTGTGTACGTGTTAGCGGGCGGAAGATTCTTTATGTATAGCGTCTGCATGTCTTCGCCGAATTTGTCTGGATAAGTGGCGGAGACGTTCTTCATTCCGGAATCGTTGAAAAGAATTCCCGCGAAGATAATTGGCAGTTTTCTGCCGCTGCGGTGTCCGCCAAATGCCGGCCAGCCGTAACCGGCCTGAACACAGCCGTAAAGATCGATCCCGTATTGAACAAAATAGTTGGTGAGGTTGACTTTCTGGTCGGCGGGAAAATTCAACATGAGAAGGAGAGCGGCGTAGGAATCAGCAAACGCCACGTGCTGGCCGTAGCTGGGCATGTAGTTCGCCGGCGCATCGAACAGGAACGCATTCGTATCGATCCATGGCTGGCGATAGAGCGCTTCATATTGAGGGAGCGTGGGGGTATTGGAGGGATTTGGCGGTGCAAGCGAAGGAAGAAGATTTCGTTGCAAATTGCCGGCGCGGTAGATGGTTTGATTGCGGTCGCAATAAGAGGGACGGAACGCATCGGCAGGCGGGACGGAAGAGAGAACGGTGAGAATGGAATCGGAGGCTACGGGACTGGCGCTCATGTCCGAGGCACGCATGACCTCAGGAACGGAGTGAATCGTGGGAAGACTGATGGAGGAAACGAGGCTATCGCCAGGGTTCAAGGTGACGGGCGGATAGGAACGCAAGGTGGCATCAAACCACCATGATTCATCGGTGCCATCATTCAAACGGGAGTCGAATCCGCTTTTGCCATTGCTAGTCGGCAAATTCTTGACGGAACCGTTGAGATAGGGCGAAGAGGTCGTGGGTTGCGGGCTGATAGCGGTAATGGTCACGGGCCCCACGACGTAGTAATCGCCATTCACAAACTGGCCAACCGGGACGGCCGCGCTAAAAGTCCAAGTGATTCCGTCTTTGGTTACGGACGTGGCGGTGCCCGGAGGCGGAGCGGGTGCGGTGATGGCGATCGAGGCAGGAGCGGACTTGGTGGTATCGGCGACGCTGGTGGCGGTCACACTAAAATTTCCGGCGGCGTTTCCGGCGACATAGAGGCCGGTGGTAGAAATGGTGCCGCCTGTGGCGGTCCACGTCACGCCGGTATTGGAGGAACCAGTGACGGTTGCCGAAAACTGCTGGGAGCCGCCTTCCGGGAGAGACGCGGTCTGGGGAGAGATGGCTACCGTCACAGAAGGAGTTGGAGGATTCGGCGAGTTTTGATTCGTGGAGGATTTGCTGGCACTACCACAGCCAGAAAGGGCGATGAAGAGGAAGAAAAACGAGGCGAAACACTCCCCACTGCGCCTTGAATCGACTTTGGCACGCGCAGGCTGGTGCCCTAGAAGTGCCGAAAATGAAGACAGGCCAAAGCGCATTTTTGAGGGACTCCCTGGAGTAGGCTAGCGGAGTGCGGGGTGGGCGTGAACTGTCCGAGGGGCCAGATTCGGCACAGGGGCGGACTCTGCACAAGACGATGTATTCGTCTGTGATTGTGATGCCAGGGCGTTGCACGGGAGGCGAATAGGGAGTAGGCTCTCGGGCAAGTCTTCCGCCCTGTGCCGTAGAGGTCTGTGGAGTTCCTACGGTGGCCGGATCTGTGGTCCGGCAGGAGGAATTGCCATGTCGGTTGCTCCCGCGCACAAACTCTTGTTCGGCCGGCTGTACCATACCGTGTGGAATGAGCGGAGACTGGAATACATTGACCAGGTGATTGCGGAGACCCACGCGCTGGGCGATCCGACGGTGTCTGGCAGGGGTGTGGGCCCAAGGGCCTACCGGCGCCAAGTCGAACGATTTCTGACCGGATTGCCGGACCTAAAATGTGTGGTGGATGACACGATCAGCGAGGGCGACAAGTTGGTGGTGTACTGGACCATCAGCGGAACGCACCGTGGCGAGTTTCTGGGTGTGCCGCCGACAAACCGAAGAGTGTCCTTCAGCGGAATTACCATCAACCTGATCGCGGACGGCAAAATTCTCGAGTCCACGGTGATCTGGGATGGACTCGGCCTGATGAAGCAGTTTGGAATTGAGTTGCCGGTCCAGTACGAAATGCTCACCGCAACGGCTGGTTAGCCGCTGCTGCCCTCTGTGTCCGTTGAAATAATGACCTTTTAGCCTAGCCCTGCGACCGTTCATTTGTCCTGAAACGGACTCTTATCCCAACATGAGGAGGCAATACCCCTCCCACGATCCTGGGTGTGACTCCGTCGGAGGGCCCAGACTGTAAATCAAAAGGAGAATTATGAGCATGAAGATTTCAAAGAGTCTTGCAGGGGCGATTGTGGTAGTGGCACTCATCGGCGGAGGTGTGGCGGTAGCGCAGAAGCCAGTCGATAATGTAAGTGCACAGAAGCATCCGAACCTGGCGGCGGCTCAGCGGCTGTCACAGCAGGCTTGGGAAAAGATCACCGCCGCGCAGCAGGCGAACGAGTGGGATATGCAAGGTCACGCGGCAAAAGCGAAGGATTTGTTGGACCAGGTCAACAGGGAGCTCAAGCTCTCCGCGGAAGCAGCGAATAAAAATCACAAGTAAGCGCTGCTATTTGTGTTGCTTAGGAACCGGATGAGAGGTGTGCTCGTCCGGTTTCTTTCTGAGCAGGTTTGTTATGGGGTGCGCTGAGTCGGGTGGTTCCGGGCGAAACCTTATTGCGTTGCCTAGCATCCTAAACGCATAGTTGTATGTGGGTATTGGGGCCATTCCTAAGACGTCGACGAGGGTTTGAGTCTTTTTGAGGCCATGGATGCAGCTGCTCGCGAATAAATCTGGGCGGGGATTGGCGAGACCTGTGGCGTTCGCCCTTGCCGTGCTGTCGCTGCTTTTCCTCCTGCAGGTTGCTCCGCACGGACACGCCAACGACCATGACGAGGCGGCATGCCGGCTGTGTCAGGCAGCTCATGTAAGCGTCACTCCTGTGGTTTCAGGGATCGTGTTGAGTGTTCCCCTGGTTCCAGTTGGTGAGATAGCCGCGCCTAGCGCCGGCGTGGCATCAGAAAGTTTCTTCAGTCACTCAGATCCGCGTGCTCCTCCAGCCGAAGTACTGCTGTAAATCCCGATTCTCGCAGCAAATCTAGCGCCGGCCGCCCATGGGCCGCGTAACCGCTTTTTGGAAGCGGGCCTACCAACGCTCATCAATCGCTCCCGAAGGGGCTGGAGGAATAATGCGAATCGGTTTTCGAGGCTTTGTCTCATTCGTTTTTTACGTTGTTGGTTGTGTACTTGTTGCGTCTGCGCAAGGGGGGAATTCTGGTGCTATCGAAGGAACGGTGAAGGACCCGTCCGGGGCTATAGTGCCGAACGCAAAAGTGGAGATCAGCAACCCGGTTAGCGGTTATTCACGGACAACGACGACGGGTGTCGACGGGAAGTTCCGGTTCACCAACGTGCCGTTCAATCCTTACCACATGAGCGTTAGCGCCAATAAATTCGCTCCTTACTCACAGGACATTGAAATACGTTCCGGCGTTCCACTGAGCGTGGAGGCGGACCTAAAACTCGGAGCGGAGGCCCTCACCATAAATGTCACAGAGAATGGCGGAGACCTCGTCGAGAACGAACCGACATTCCACACGGACATTGACCGCAACCTGTTTGACAGGACGCCGCTGGAAAGCAGTTCTTCGCCGTTCTCATCCTTGGTGACACAGACTACCCCGGGAGTGTCAGCAGACTCGAACGGCCTGATGCACGGGCTTGGTGACCATGCGGAGAATTCGGTTTCACTAGACGGTCAGCCACAAACCGACCAGTTCAGCAAGGTGTTCTCCAACCAGATACCGGCGGATTCCATTCAATCGATGGAAGTCATTTCCGGGGCGCCACCGGCGGACTATGGCGATAAAACCAGTTTGGTCATTAAGGTCACGACACGTTCCGGAATGGGCGTAACCACTCCGACAGGGAGCGTGTATACGTCCTATGGTAGTTTCGGAACAGTAAACGCGGGTTTGGATGTAGCGTACGGCGGCGATCGCTGGGGGAATTTTATCGCCATTGACGGCCTGAATACCGGGCGGTTTTTGGATCCACCCGAGTTTCAAGCACTGCACGACAAAGGCAACGAGGAAAACATTTTTGACCGCATCGATTATCAACCGCGACAGTCGGATACACTCCATTTGAACCTCGGCTTCTCTCGCTCCTGGTTCCAGAATCCCAACACCTACGACCAGCAATACCACTTGTGTGGCCCTATTGGATACACTTGCGACTCCACGGGCACTTACGTCATCAACACGGTTACGGGAGCTCCGTTGGGAGTCACCGACCAACGCGCCCAAATCCGCTCTTTCAACATCGCGCCGACCTGGACGCACCTGTTTGGCTCCAATGCCGTAAGTACCTTCGGCTTCTTTGTTCGCCACGACCAATACAACTACTACCCGAGCAAGGACCCGCTTAACGATTTGGCTCCTGACCTCCAGGTAGAGACGGCGGCCCAGGATCGGCGGCTGACCAACGCCGGGGTCCGTGGTGACATCTCCTACGTGAAGGGAGTTCACAACATTAAATTTGGGGTTGTCTACCAGCAAACTTTCCTCACCGAGAAGGACAAACTGGGCATCGTTGACCCGACGTTCCTGCCATCGCTCAACACCGAGAATCCCGACGGAACCATCATTCCCAGTGACCCTTGCTTCGTTCATGGCGTGGCCACCGGACCGCCGTGCACGACGCTACTTCCGTACGACCTTACCAACGGGGGGAGTTTCTTCAGTTTTTATGGCCATACGGATGTGAAGGAGCTTGCGCTCTACTTGATTGACACCATCACCTGGAAGAACTGGTCGTTCAATCTTGGCATTCGGGGCGACAAATACAATGGCATCAGCAGTGACGGTCAGGTGCAGCCACGACTTGGCGTGGCCTACAACATTAAACCGACGAACACGGTTCTGCGTGTTTCCTATGCGCGCATCATGGAAACGCCATTCAACGAGAATTTGGTGATTGCCAGCACCGGTTGCAATGACCCTGTCATTGTCGCCATCGTCTCGCCTCCGGGAGTTCCCTGCACGCTCGGGCCGCTGACGCCTGGCTTCCGGAATGAATTCCACGCCGGCTTCGAGCAAGCTTTCGGGAAATACCTGGTGATTAACGCCGAATATATCTGGAAGTACACGCACAACGGTTTTGACTTTGGCATTGTTGGGGCGACGCCGATCACCTTCCCCATTGAGTGGCACAACTCGAAGATCCCGGGATGGATGCTGAGCGCCAGCGTACCGGATTTTCACGGATTGACAGCCCGAGTGGTGATGTCCAGCGTGGCTGCGAGGTTCTTCAATCCGCAAGTGGCCGGAATAGCCTTCTTTCCTTCCTTCAATGTTTTCCGCATCGACCACGATGAACTCTACAATCAGACGACGCACATGCAGTATCAACCGTGGAAGCGCGGTCCGTGGATCGGATTCAACTGGCGCTATGACAGCGGACTTGTGAGCGGCGCTGTGCCCTGCTACACGGCATCTCCCATTGTCACGCCGACCTGTTCTGCCTCGACACCGGTCGTGGATGGAGGCGCGGCTGCCGGAGTTCCGACCGGCTACGTGGGGTTAAACAATGCCATCACGGGGTTGCCCTTGACCGCCGACCAGGAGTTCCAGGCCGGACTGACCTGCAATGGCAAGCCGGTAGTCTCCAGCCCATTTGGCGCCCCGGCCACTACGTGCATTGCGGGTGGGCTGGGATCTACGCTGGTTCAGGTGCCAGGACCCAACGAGGAGAACGATGATCACCATCCTCAACGGATTCAGCCGCGGAATTTGTTTGATATTGCCGTCGGCCACGACAACCTATTTCACGGTGACCGTTACAAGTGGAGCTTACGCTTCACGGTCATCAATCTCACCGACAAGACTGCACTGTACAACTACCTTTCCACATTCAGCGGCACTCACTATGTGACGCCCCGAACGGAAACGGTGGAATTGGGTTTTCACTTCTAAAGCAGAACGACAGTTCAACCATGCCCCACGGGGCAATGGATGCGCGTGGGGCATTTCTTTTTATGTACGGCTATGGCCGTGCATTTGTGTATAGAATGTTGAATGTTATGTCTACTTCAACGGATTATTCTTCAAAGAACACAATTCGCATTGGCGTGGATTTAGGCGGGACAAAAATTGAGTTTGTTGCGCTGGAGCCCGACGGCCATGAGCTGCACCGGCACCGCGTACCAACGCCGCACAACGATTACGATGGCACGGTGCGGGCGGTCAAAGAAGGCGTGGAAAAGATCGAAGCGGGGTTAAGCCGCAGCGGAACTGTAGGCGTCGGAATTCCCGGAACGATTTCTCAAATTACCCACATGGTCAAGAACGCGAATTCCACGTGGATGAACGGGCGGCCGTTTGATCGCGACCTCAGTACAGCACTCCATCGGGAAGTGCGCTGCGCCAATGATGCAAACTGCCTGGCAGTATCCGAGGCCACCGACGGTGCTGGAGCGGGCCAGCGGGTCGTCTTTGCAGTCATACTTGGCACCGGTTGCGGAGGCGGGCTGGCCATCGACGGCCGCGTCCACAACGGGAGAAACGGCGTTGCCGGGGAATGGGGACACACGACATTGCCGTGGATGCGCCCGGAAGAATATCCCGGACCGGAATGCTTTTGCGGCTACCGGGGCTGCATCGAAACGTGGATTTCGGGGACGGGCTTGGAGGCGGACTACGCACGGGCCACGAAGACGAAGTTGAAAGGCAAAGAGATTATTGCGCGATGCGAGGCAGGAGAGCCGGACGCAGTGGCGAGTCTTGAGCGTTTTGAGGATCGGCTGACGCGCAGCCTGGCCCAAATGGTCAACATTCTGGACCCGGACATCATTGTGTTGGGCGGCGGAGTGTCTCAGGTACCGAGGCTATACAAAGATGTTCCGCAGCGACTGAAGAAATATGTGTTCGGGCGCGAGGCAGACACACCCGTGGTGGTGGCGAAGCACGGAGATGCAAGTGGAGTGAGAGGGGCCGCGTGGCTGTGGCCATTGGAACCCACCCATAAGCCAGAATGAAGGCGAAGCCAAGGGTTCGTGGGGCCCAGGTTTTCTACCGAAGGGCCCCAATCGAAGTGCGGTGCTTGGTTTTAATCGTGGCCGCTGGCGGCTTTGCTCATTTGCGCCGTCCATTCTTTTGAGCGCCGTTCCATTTCCGCTGGGGCGACGTCCTCAACATGCTGTGCAAGTCCCCATTGGTGACCGAACGGATCACGGATTTTGCCATAGCGGTCGCCCCAGAACTGATTCTGCAGCGGCATCTCCGCTTTGGCCCCGGCCTTCACCGCGCGGTCAAACATAGCGTCGACATTATCCGTGTACAGAAAGATCGCGCTGGACGTAACCGGATTGGGTCCCGGAGCGGTTGCCATGCCCGGGAATTCATCGCTGAGCATCAGCTTGGAATCGCCGATCTGCAATTCAGCGTGCATAATCGCGCCTCCGGGACCTGGCATGCGCGTGATTTCCTTGGCATGGAAAACTTCCTTATAGAATTCAATGGCACGGGCGGCGCCCTTGCAAACGAGTGTCGGAGTTAGAGAATGGTAACCTTCAGGAATAGCGCGGACTGCAGACATAAATCCTCCTAAACGAGAGTGGAATTGTTCGCGCAGGGGAAGAGGACCGGGAAGGGAGAAAGCAAACATCGCTGCGCGGACTTACTTGATACGCCTGCGTCCCGCTCAAGTCAAGCGAGAATTTGATCGCGGCTTGGCACACAAGCTGGCCAACCGACCCGAGCGACTGCGGCCACTCTTTCAAATCTGACGACGCTTCAGAGTCTCGAGTTCTTCGAGAGTGCGGGGCCAGTCCGAGCCCAATAGCCGGGACAAGCCGCGATCCGCAAGGATTTTCCCACCCGTCTGACACCGGGCGCAGTAATTGGTTTCTTTGTCTGCGTAGCGGATGCGTCGAATCTTTTCTCCACACCTCGGGCAAGGCTTTCCATAACGTCCGTGTACCGCCATATCCTCGCGAAACGCGGTCACCTTTTCGGGAAAACTGGCCAGGGCTTGTGCGCGCAGCCGGTCTATCCAGAGCCGAAGCGTGTGCTGGGTTGCGGCGAAGAGCCTCTCCCACTCTTGTGTTTCCATCTTGCGCGTCTGGGCGATTGGCGAAAGCTGCGCTGCATGCAAAATCTCATCGGAATAGGCATTCCCGATGCCGCTCACCAGCCGCGGGTCGGTGAGCGCTCTCTTCAGTGTGTGATTTTCTGCCGAAAGCGCATTTCGAAACGAGCTGAGATCACTGGTCAAAATTTCGATTCCTCCGGCATCGACAGAACGCAAGGCATCCTCTCCCCGGAGGACATGTAAGGATGCCCGGTGTTTCGCACCTGCTTCGGTGAGCACGAGAGAGCCGTTGAGAAAATCGAAGGACGCGAGGCTGTGGCGCCCTGCGAGCTTGGTCTGAGGTGCCCGCCAATGTAACCGGGCAGCAATCATCAAGTGGAGTACCAGCCAGAGATCGCCGTCGACTCCGATGGCAATTCGCTTGCCGATTCGCCGCACTTCGCGCACAACACGGCCAGACACATTCGCGATTGAGGTTCGGCGGTTCGAAGCAGAAAAGGGCTCGCAAGCCGCACGCGCTCGATTGGTTTACCAAGGATGCGCGGTTCGAGGGCTGTGATGTAGGCGGCGATGTCCGGCAGTTCTGGCATGGCTATCAGCTTGCAAGCGAATTGAGCATTTTTGCAACCGCCACTTTCGCCATGCTGTTAGATCGTGGGCCCGGATGTTCCAGTGAGCTTGGATTTTGCATCCAATGGGCGCAAAGTAGTGCGATTCGCGGCGGTTGGGGGTGAAAAGTGCGCTATGAGTTTTTGGTGGAGACGTATGCGACCGAACGGGTGAAGGTGGCCAGTGTCTGGAGCGAGTTCCGGGATGATGAAATGGAATTTCGTCCGCGGGCAGATGATCCACGCGGGCGAAGCGTGCACGAACAAATGGTGCATCAATGCGTGAGCGAGGATCTGTGGTTCCGAACCATGCTAAAGATCGACGTGGGGGCGCCGCCACTGCCGAAGACGGAAACGCGCGCCGAGTTCATAAAGCGCTATGCGGAAGATAGCGGAAAGCGGTTGAGCGCGCTGCAAGCAAAGGACGAGGCGTGGTGGGAGTCTGAAACAACCTTCTTCGACGTGAAGCGCACAATGGCGTGGGTGATGACGCGACGTATCGCGCATACCGCCCATCACCGCGGCCAACAGATGGCCATGCTGCGCATGCTCGGTCACGACCTTCACAGCAATTACGGGCCGACGGCGGACACTGGAGGATTAATGCAGAATCATGCGCCGACGATTTATCCGTATGAAGACTTGAACAAACTGCTGGGCGATTTGGAGAAAGGTGAGAGGAAATCGCGACTTCCGGGCAGCGGAGGAAAGCCGGTAACAGAAAGGCCTGCCCAATCCTGAGGGCAGTCCGGGGAAGTGAGCGGCGACACAGGTTTCGCGAACGGGGTAGAATTCGCCAGAGGAAGCGATCGGACATGAAAATGCCAGTCCTGTTTGTGGGGCACGGCTCACCGATGAATGCGATTGCGGAGAATGCATTCACGCACAGCCTGCAGGAGATGCGCGAGAAACTTCCATCGCCCAAAGCGGTTTGCGTGATTTCCGCCCATTGGGTTACGAGCGGGTGCCAGGTGCAGGCGTCCGACTGGCCGCGAACGATCCACGACTTTTACGGATTTCCCCGGCCGCTGTATGAGGTGCAGTATTCTGCCCCGGGAGCACCGCAAGAAGCTAAGCGGCTCGCGATGGCACATCACTTGAAAACGGATCACCAGTGGGGTTTAGATCACGGCGCGTGGGGCGTGCTGCGGCATCTCTACCCGCAAGCGGACATTCCGGTATTTCAAGTGAGCCTGGACCACGCACGGACATTCGAAGAACACGTCGCGCTGGGAAAGGAGATGAAGGAGCTTCGCGATCGCGGTGTCTTGATTCTTGGTAGCGGCAACCTGGTGCACAACTTGCACAAAATCAATTGGGAAATGCAAGAGTCCGCGTATCCGTGGGCTCAAGAATTTGATGGCAAAGTGAAAGCGGCGATTGACAAGCGGGACCTCACTTCTCTTGCGGCGCCCGATCGCTGGGGAAGTGCACTGTTGGCGGAAGCGCACCCGACTTTGGAGCATTACGCTCCGGTGCTGTATTGTTTGGGAGCCACGGACGAAACGGATCGAGTGAGCTATCCCTACGAAAGCATCGAATTTGGGACGATCTCGATGCGCATGGTGCTGTTCGAAAACTAAGCGTTCCCTGGGCGGATGGAACCATGCGCGTTTGCCGGGCATCTGATAGAAGAGAGTCAATTTATGACTGGGGGATTGGATAATGAGGTGCAAGATTTTCGCAGTCATTGTTCTAGGCGGGGCATTCCTGCCCGCGATTCCGGCAGCGGCGCAAGTGACCTACGGCAAGAAACCGAACTTACCCGCACCGTTTGAGACTAAGAGTGCGGGCAATGGTCCGGACAAGTCCAAACCCCCGGCCGGATTTCTTCCGAAAGCGCCCGCAGGATTTCAAGTCAACATTTTCGCCAAGGATTTTACGACGCCTCGTTTCCTTACCGTCGCGCCGAACGGGGACATCTTTGTAGCGGACACGGGCTCCGGGCAGATCGTGGTGCTACGTGATCCGCAGAGGACGGGCGGGGCACAGCAGAGAGAAGTGTTTGCCGACAAGTTGAATCGTCCCTTCGGGATCGCCTTTCACGATGACTATGTGTACGTAGGAAACACGAATGAGGTAGTGCGCTTTCATTACGACAAACAAACGTCCAAGCGTACTGGGGAGCTCGAGCACATTCTGGCCGTTCCTGGAGGTGGTGGCCATTTTACGCGCACGGTTGCGTTCAGCAAGGATGGAGCGAAGCTGTATGTGAGCGTAGGGTCTTCCTCGAATATCGATTTCGAAAAAGATCAAAGGCGCGCCGCGGTTCTTGTCAGCGATCCAGACGGAAAGAATGCGCGGATCTTTGCTTCCGGCTTGCGGAACGCCGTTGGGTTGGGAATCGAGCCGGTGACGGGTGCAGTGTGGGTAAGCGTCAACGAGCGCGACGAACTGGGCGATGATTTGCCGCCCGACTATTTCACGTCGATCACCGACGGAGGATTCTACGGTTGGCCGTATAGCTATATCGGTGACAACGTGGACCCACGGGTGAAGCCGCAACGCCCCGACTTGGTGGCCAAGGCGATCATTCCGGATGTTCTGCTAGGGCCACATGTGGCGCCACTGCAGTTCACGTTCTACACTGCCACGCAGTTTCCCGCATCGTACCGCGGTGGAGCGTTCATTGCGGAGCACGGCTCGTGGAATCGCGCGGCGCGCAATGGTTATCAGGTGGCCTTCGTGGGATTCAAGAATGGAAAAGCCGCTGAAGATCCCGTGCCATTCCTGACTGGGTTTGTGCCGGACCCAAAGGGGAAGAACGTGGACGGCCGGCCCGTGGGCGTGACAGTCGCACCAGATGGTGCGTTGCTAGTGAGCGATGATGGCGCGGGCGTGATCTACCGGGTTAGTTACAGCAAGTAATCCGGGATGTCGGAGCTATGCTTTGACCCCTAGCCAAGCTTATGAGATGAGGCAGAAAGTGGCCGGACGGGGATTATCGCTCGGCCATTTTCTTTGCATGGTTAGTTCACGATCAGGGTCAATACGACCGGACTCAACTGAAGCGGCTTGCTCGAACCTGTCGCCGTCGCGGTCACGTTTACGGTGATGGGGTAAGTGGCGGCGGGTGTCCGGAACTTGAGAATGGCGGTGCTGACGGAGCTGTCTGTGTAGCCAGAAGCAGAAGCCATCGCCTGGACGGTAGCCGCGGAGTTCACAGAGAAAGCCGCCCCGTAGACGGCGGACGCGTTCGTGGGAGTGGAACCATCTGTCGTGTAGTAGATGGTGAGCCTACCGTCGCATCTGTAATGGTAACGGATTGAGCTGCGCCGAATGTGCCGCTTGCCGGTTGAATCACGGGCGTGGCCACAGTTTGTGGGGGAGGTGGAGCTTGCGTGGACCCGCCGCCACCGCCGTTGCCACCACCGCCACAACCTATGCCGGAAAAAGCCAGAACAACCGATAGCGCCGTCGCCACAGCGATACTCGAGACACTCGCTAATCGACACGGAACACGCCGGGATTCAACCCACAGCAAGAAAGCGAACAGCGCAGCGAGCAGCGCCGTTGCGAACCATCCCGTTCGGAATTGGATGGGCGAACGAGGAGCGCGAGAGACCGGCAGCATCTGTGACGCTCCAAGGGTGCTGACGGAAACGGTGAATGACACCGGGCTACCATTCGTCACAGGCAGGGTCGCCGGCACTGAGCATGTGGCGCCAAACGGTACCCCGGAACACCCGAAGGACAACGTCCCAGTGAAGCCAGAACCCGGCGTGGCTTGAAGGTTGAACTGAGCGGTTTGCCCAGCGGACAAAGTGGCGGTAGTCGATCCGCCTATCGAAACACCGATCGTAACTGCGGCGGTTCCAGTGCCGCTGAGGCTTAGGGATTGCGGCGAATTCGCGGCATTGTCCGTGATCGTCAACGTGGTTGTGCGAATCCCAGAGGCGAGCGGGGAGAAAACAAGCGAGATTGTGCAAGAAGCGTTGGCGGCAATTGAGCCACTGCAAGTGTCGGCAGAAATCGCGAAGTCGGAGGAATTGAATCCGCCGAGCACGGCGCTAAGAATTTGAAGGGGCGCACTGCCGGAGTTGGTTAGCGTGACATTCTGAGAACTTGACGAGGTTCCTTGTGTGGTTGTGCCGGGAAAACTCAGTGTGGACGCGGGATTCAGACTCACTGCAGGAACTCCCGGGGCGGGCGCCACCGCGGTTCCTGCAAGTGGGATGGCCTGCGGACTGCCCGCAGCGTTATCGGTGACAAAAAGTGTGGCCTGGCCGCTACCTACAGAAGTAGGCGCGTAGCTGACGGCAATGGCACATGTGTGACTGGTTGGGAGAACGGGAGCAGCGATGCAGTTGTCGATTTCGCTGAAGTCGGCGGCGTTGGCGCCCGAAATCTGAATACTGGAAAGCGTTACGGATTGGGCGCCCAGGCTTTTCAACACGATGTTCTGCGGGCTGCTTGTCTGTCCGGTGGTGGTCGAGCCAAAAGTGAGGGTGCCGGGGGTTGTGCCTAACGTAGGACCTTGAATGCCTTGTCCACCCTGCTCGACAGTGACGAATAGCGGGGACAGATCCATCTGCGGATAGAAGGGAGCACTAATCGGAGTGGGCTGACTGGGCATGCCGGTCGAGAGGTCTACCTGGTATACGGAGATCCCGTATGTGGTTGGTCCTGAATTGCCAACATAACTGAAGGGCGCCTGCGGATCTGCCAGTCCATTCAAGAAATTGGCGTCCGACAGTGGGATGGGAGGAGTGGAAAGAAGCGTGGCAGTCGACGGATCGAAAACGAGAAAGGGCAGTCCTCCGTTGCCCGTGAAATCTGCAGGCGGTGCCTGTACGTAGAGCAAATTTCCGCCCGGACTGAAGAACATGGAATCTGGAAAAGTATAGGTGCCATAACTGCCATCTTCCAAACCGAGGCCCACGCTGCCGACTTGAGCCATGCTGAAGTTTGAGCTGGAGATTTGATAGATGGTCAACGAGCCCATGGTATCTCCGTACCCCAGTGCTAAGTAGCCGCCCGATGGACTCACTGCCAAGCTGCGCGCATTGCTACCGATGTTTATTCCAGAGGTGGGGATGGTAGCCACGCCTGTCGAAAGATCAAAGGAGATGGAAAAGAGAAGAGCCGCAGGCGAGGTTCCGCCCTGTTCCTGATTGGCATAAATGAACATGCCGTGATGAGCGGGATCGGCCACAGAGTCCACCCAGGTTGCGTTGAACGAAAGAGATTGGCTGTTGATCGGCACAAGGGCAGGTGTAGTGGAGTCAATTTGAAAGGTGTCGAGGGTAAACGTCGAAGGCACCGGCGACTCTGTTGTGCCAACCTTCAGGAGATAAACGTATTGTCCGGTGCTTTCTGCCGTGACCAACATGCTGTTCTGCCCAGTCGAAACCGAAGCAGAATACGGAGAAGCCGAGGTTTCCGCCGCGATGCCGGTGGTTGAATCCAATGTGTACATCGCCACGCCTTCTGCACACACTCCAAACAGGAAGCGGCCCGTGGGATCAATCGTCGATGGATTGCATGGATCCTTGAAGGTGACGGCGGTATCCGGAAGCAAAGAGAGTACCCCGGTGGTGGCGTTGCGCAGCAGCGTAACCAAGCCCGAGGACTTGGTGTTGCTGTCGTACGTGCCCGCGAAGAGGAATGGTTGCGTCGTTTGCGCGACAGTGGGCGGTACGGCCTTCGGCAGCAGTGAGTAAAGGAAAATCAGGAAAAGAGCGGGAGCAGTGCGGCTCCTTGGCAGGCGAAACGAACGCGGGCTCATGAGAATTCCCTCGGCTGAATGGGGCGACTCAGCGGTGTTTTGAGATGAAAAGGGAAACCAGAAAAGACGGTAGCGTGAGGGGAGAAAGGCGTCAATCATAAAAATAGTATAAGAGATAACTAATCAAGTAGGAAAACAGTTCCAATTTGGAACAGTGCTGGAAAGAAACCTGCCGATGGCGTATGTTAACGTCTGTTAATGTGGCCTTGATTGCCTTTCGGGTACCTTAATAAGCTTATGTCACCTTTTAAACTTGAATTGGAAAAACTGCCGTCCAGCAACGATGCCGTCACGATCTACAAAGCGACCGGGAAACTGAGCTTGGAGACCGTGAATGATTTCATTCAGAAGATGCGTGCTGAAAACTCTTCCTATGTAGTTTTGGATCTGAGTGCCGTCAACTTTCTGGATTCGGCGGGAGTGGGGGCGCTGGTGTCGTTGTTTGTGAGCCGGCGCAATCAGGGGAAAGTTTTTGCGTTGGCGGCCCTATCGCCACAAAGTACGGCGGTGGTTACCGTGGCTGGGCTGCAAAACCTGCTGCCGGTCTATAAGACCGTGGAAGAAGCGGTGGCAGCGAAAAAGCCGTAATACGGGGGATGTGGGAAAATCAGCTCGGCGTCCAACTGGGGTGATTGGTAAACAGGCCGTCGACGAAGCCGATGTGGTAGGAAATGTAGAGTCCGAAGCAGAGACTGAGAACGCCTGAGCCCACAATCAGACCGCGATTTAACCAACCGAAACGGGTTCCGGCATAAGAAAAGGGCATAGCCAACGCCACCGTAATCAGCATCATTCCCGCAATTGTGCCAACCCCAAAAATCAGAAGATAGAAGACGCCCCAGCGCGGGTCGCGAATGGTGCTGAGAACCAGCAGCGCCACTGCCGCCGAGCCTGCCAAACCGTGGACGATGCCGATAAACAAAGGGCGAAGTGAATGAAACAGTCCCAAATGTGCAACGGGATTGCCGAACCATTTGGGTGCGGGCAGGGAGTCGCCATGATGCTCTTTGGCCGGAGCATGCGAGTGCCAATGATAGTGCACGTGCGAATCGTGCTCGTGCAGGTGGGCGTGTTCACCGGTGACGCGGGGATGAGCGGGCGAGAATTTATCGCTGAGCCACTGCGTGACCCCGGCAAGATTCAAAATGCCCAGAAGGATAAGCATCAGTCCCACGGCAAATTCCATGGTCAAACCGACACGCGGGGGAATCACGATATTGAACAAAATGATGGCCGCGCCGACGAGGACGATTGTGATGGTGTGTCCCAATCCCCAAAGCGCGCCGATCAGCGCAGCTTTCGAAAGCGAGCGCTCGCGGCTCACGATGGTGGAGACCGCGATGACGTGATCAGGGTCCGTGGCATGGCGCATGCCCAGGAAGAACCCGATGACGAGGATGGCTAATCCGCTAATCATATGCTAGGCCGTGCAGCGGTGGCCTATCTAGGATAGACGAGAACGTGCTCTTGAGGCGAGTTTTTCCCATCGTCCAGTCGGGCCTGCATTTCAAGTGACCGGGGAAGAGTGAATAAACGAGTTGCCATTGCATGGTGAACCAGCACATAATCCGCCACCGCTGAGGCATGACGGTAATTGGGGCCGAAGCAAACCTTAAGGAGAGTACTTCTGATGAAACGTGCATTATTCCTACTGGCTTTTCTCGTTCTGACTGCTGTTGCTGTTGGTCCGTTGCTGGCTGAAGACAATCCTTTTCTAGGGACTTGGAAACTGAATCTCGCAAAATCGAAATTCGTAACTGCACCGGCTCCCAAGAGCCAGACGCGAACCGTCGCGGTACAGGGCAACGGAGTCAAATACAGTTTTGAGGGAGTCGGCGCCGATGGAACGCCGTTCGCGTTCAGTTTCGTTACCTACTATGACGGAGCCGAAGCGGCAGTGACAGGGACCGGAACACCTGCCGGTGCGGATGCCATTACTCTGAAGCGCGTGAATCCCCATAAGGTCGAGGGCACCCTGTCGAAAGGCGGGAAGGAAGTTGGCAAGGTGGTAGCCGAAGTGTCCAAAGACGGAAAAGTCACGACCGTCAAGGGAAAAGGGAAAACCGCTGACGGCAAGGAGTACAGCACCGAGAGCGTTTACGACAAGCAGTAGTTAGACAGGTCGGGCGGGCTCATGGATGAATCGAGTTCCGCCCGACCTACTGCGGCTATCGAAACGGTTGTTGCGCTTCCGCTAACTCTACATTGAGGAGGATGCAATGAGCCCGGATTGGAAGCCACATGGATATTCCGCGGTTTCGGTATACGTGGTGACAGACGGGCCGCAGCGGGTGATCGACTTCCTGAAGGAAACCTTTGGCGCCACGGATCTTCGCCGTTTTGATACATCTGACGGCAAAATCATGCATGCCGAAGTGCAAATTGATGACACGGTCGTGATGATCGCCGATAGCGGCGGCAGTTATCCTGCATTTCCAGTGTGGCTGCATGTCTATGTGCCGGATGTGGATGCAACTTACAAGAAAGCATTGGACGCAGGCGGCGTTTCCGTGCAGGTACCAGCCCGCACAGAAGGCGAGCCAGATCGGCGTGGCGGCGTGAAAGACCCCGCGGGGAACACCTGGTGGATCGCGACGCAAGTCGGGCGGTGACCCTCCTGGCTGGCAATCAGGTTTATTCTGATTTGAGCAAGCGCATGAACTCCGCGGCGGCGTGCGGCAGCCGGGCTCCGCGGCGAGCAATCATGTACAAGTGGCGAGGCATGTTGAGTTGCTTGATTTTAATCTCCTTCAGCCAGCCGTGTTCGATTTCCCAGGTGACGCACATGCGCGGCACAATCGCTACGCCCAAGCCCATCTGCACGATGCGCTTGATGCTTTCGATGGTTGGCATCTCCAGCGGCATGTTCAGCGGTGTGCGGTGCTTGGCGAAGAGTTCGATCACCCGGCGGCGAAATGGCGATTCCACGATATGGGCGATAAACATTTCTTTGCCTAATTCTTCCACGTCCACTTCGCGACGCTTGGCCAGATGATGTTTTGGAGGAACCACAAAGGTAAGTTCATCCTTCAGAATTTCCGTGGCTTGCAGCTGCGAGTCACGCGGAACGAAGGACACCGCGCCGAGATCGAGGCGGTAGTTCACCACTTCGTGAGGAATGTCGCGGGAGAACATGCGGTGCAAGCGCACTTGGACTCCCGGATGGGCTTCACGGAATTTGGCTAGCGCCGGTAGAAGCGCATGGATGGAACTTTCATTCACGCCTAGAGCCAGTTCGCCGCGTTTCAGACCTTCTAACTCCATCAGCCCCTTTTTCACTTCGTCCCGGAGATTCAGCAGCCTTTCCGCATATTCCTGGAGCAGTGTCCCGGCATCGGTAAGGCGCACTGGGCGGGCGCCTCTCACGAAGAGAGGCTGTCCCAGGGAATCTTCGAGTTTGCGGATGGCCAAGCTGACGGCGGGTTGCGTGCGGTAGAGCCGTTCGGCTGCGCGAGAGAAGCTTCCTTCCTTCGCAACTGTAAGAAAAACCTGTAATTCCGCGAGATCCATAGCAAAACCTCGATTCAAAGGCCGGTCCGAAGACCGGAAAACCCTCTGGGCTAGTATAAGGCAGAATTATCAATTGCAGAATGAAGATAAATTGGACTAGGAGGTCAGACTATGCGTAACTGGAAGACTAAGCGGGAGGTTCGGCATGAGCCATGTACGCATCTTTGACACCACCCTCCGGGACGGCGAGCAGTCGCCTGGATTTTCCATGAACACACAAGAAAAGATTCGCATGGCTCGCCAGCTCGCGGCGCTAGGCGTGGACACCATCGAGGCTGGATTCCCGATTGCTTCGAAGGGCGACCTGGAAGCAGTGATTGCCGTCGCCAAGGAAGTGCGCGATGTGCCTGTGGCCGCTTTGGCGCGTGCCAGAAAAGACGACATTCTCGCGGCAGCAGAGGCTTTAAAGCCTGCGAAAACGCCGCGCATGCACGTGTTCCTTGCCACTAGCGACCTGCATTTGCAGGTAAAGCTGCACATGACTCGCGAGCAGGCGCTGGAAGCTATCGAGTCCATGACCAAGCTTGCGAAGAACTTCGTGGAGGAAGTGGAATTCTCCGCCGAAGATGCGGGACGCACCGATATCGAGTTTCTCTGTGAAGCTTGCGCGGCGGCCGTGCGCGGTGGCGCGACCGTGCTTAACCTGCCAGACACGGTCGGCTATGCGGTTCCGGACGAATATGCCCTGATGTTCCGGAAAGTCCGGGAGCACTTAGGCGATCCTGAGCACATTATTTTGAGTGCGCATTGCCACGATGATCTCGGTTTGGCGGTGGCGAATTCGTTGGCGGCAGTCCAGGCAGGTGTTCGGCAAATTGAGTGCACGGTAAATGGGATCGGTGAACGTGCAGGAAATGCGGCACTGGAAGAAGTGGCTGTGGCGCTGGCAGTGCGCAAAGAGAACTTCGGCGTAGCCACCAAGCTGAAGCTGAATGAATTGTACAAGTCCAGCAAGCTGCTGACGGAAATTACCGGAGCCGTGGTGGCGCCCAATAAGGCCGTGGTGGGCGCCAATGCGTTCGCGCACGAAGCGGGGATTCATCAAGACGGCATTATCAAAAATCCGTTGACGTACGAAATTATTTCGCCGGAAACTGTCGGTGTTCCGTCGCGCTCCCTTGTACTTGGAAAGCACTCGGGACGCCATGCCCTGCGCGAGTCGCTCCGGGAACTGGGCTACGAGCCGAGCGACGAACAGCTGGCGGAGTGCTATCGCCGGGTAACGGCATTCGCGGACGCTTCCAAGAATGTTCGTGCCCGCGATCTCATGACCATCGCTCACGAGGTGATTCGGCGCAACGTCGTGGTCAGCACTGCATCGCCGGCAGCCTGAGCGCGCACCGCAGATTCGAGGACTTGGCAAATGAAGTTGAAAAAGAAAATCGTGATCCTGCCCGGCGACGGAATCGGCCCGGAAGTGGCCAAAGCCGCGGTTGGCGTATTGCAAGAGTGTGCGCGCGAGTTCGGCCATCACTTCGACATCACGGAAATGGCTATCGGCGGCGCGGCCATCGACAAGACCGGGAATCCTCTGCCGAAGGAGACCCTGGAGCTCTGCCGCAAAGCCGACGGGGTATTTTTGGGCGCGGTGGGTGGACCCAAATGGGATGCGCTGCCTGTTGGCAAACGGCCGGAAACAGGACTCCTAGCACTGCGCAAGGGATTGGGACTGTACGTTAATCTACGGCCGGTGCGGCTGCTGGAATCATTGCGTGGGATTTCTCCCTTGCGGCCTGAACGGCTCGGCGATCTGGACATCGAAATTGTGCGCGAACTGGCCGGGGGAATGTATTTTGGTGAACGCGGCAACGTGGTGGAGGGCGGATCCGAGCGCGCGTTTGACACCGAGTCTTACTCTACGCCCGAAGTCGAGCGGATCGCTACCTTCGCGTTTCAGCGCGCGGAGAGCCGTTCGCGGCGGCTCTGTTCGATTGACAAGGCCAATGTGTTGACGAGTTCACAGTTGTGGCGGCGAACGGTGACTGCTATCGGTACGGTGTTTCCCGCGGTTAAGCTTGAGCACATGTATGTGGACAACGCAGCGATGCAACTGACGTTGCGGCCCACGCAATTTGACGTGATTCTCAGCACCAACATGTTCGGCGACATACTCAGCGATGCTGCCGCAGCACTCGTCGGCTCTATTGGGCTGATTCCTTCGGCAAGCTTCGGAACCAGCGCACCGCTTTTCGAGCCCATTCACGGCTCGGCACCGACGCTGGTGGGTAAGGATGTGGCCAATCCGATCGGCTCAATCCTGAGCGCGACCATGATGTTGCGCGATAGCTTTGGGCTTGGCCTGGAAGCGGATTGGGTGGAACAGTCCGTTGCCCGTGTGCTTGGCGCAGGCTATCGCACTTCCGACATCAGCGAACCGGGCACAAAAACGGTTGGTACTTCGACTTTCCTGGAGATGTTGCACCAGGAAATGCAACGCACCTTCGAACACGCCGAAAAGTACGGTTGGGGCGTGTAACCCTCACTTTTCCACAGTCGTGCGCCCGGCATCCGCGGAATCTAGGCCACAGTGCGGCTTTGCTGAAACGTTTCAATAGGCGTGTTTTTCACAAACAGCAGAAAAGGGCTTGTGACCCGTGTCACCGCTTTAGCCACACATTCGCGGTATAACCCTCCTGCTTGTCTCACCAATTCGTTTTCCTTCACCTTACGTAATACACGGAGACAAGTTATCGGAGTCCGGCAATTCTCGGTTGGTCAGCACGTCATCAGCATTGAAGTAACCCTGCCTGCTCTCCGACGAACGCAAGCGGAGCCTTGGCTTCCGCATTATCGAGGAGGGTCTTATGCCAGCAGTCACGGCAGCGCCGAAATTGAAAGTTCCGTTCTACGGCCACGGCCGTCAATATCACAGCATCAAGCGCGAGATCGACGATGCTTTCCACGCGGTTCTGGAAAGCGAGGCCTACGTAATGGGCCCGACGCTCGCTCGCTTTGAAAAAGAACTCGCGCAGTATTTCACCATGAAGCACGCCGTCGGGCTGAACTCCGGCACCGATGCGCTGTGGCTGGCTTTTTTTGCCCTGGGAATCAAGCCGGGGGACGAAGTCATCACCACAGCAAATACCTTCTTCGCCACCGCGGAAGCCATCTGGATCGCCGGCGGCAAAGCCGTGTTTGTGGACTCCGACCCAGCCACTAACAATATCGACCCCACGAAAATCGAAGCCGCGATCACGCCCCGCACGGTCGGAATTGTGCCCGTTCACCTTTACGGCCACTGCGCGGACATGAAAGCGGTCAGCAGGATCGCCAAGAAGCACAAGCTCTGGGTGGTGGAAGATAACGCGCAGTCCATCGATGCCCACGGAGATGGCTTTAAGCAGGGAGAGCTGAGTGATGCGGTTTGCACCAGTTTCATCATCCAGAAAAACCTCGGCACATTTGGGGACGGCGGCGCCCTCATCACCAATCGCGACGATATCGAACAGACGGTCCGGCGGTTGCGCAACCATGGCTCTTCGAAGCGCTCCGTGCACTCCTTCGGCTTCAACAGCCGCCTGGATGATCTCCATGCGGGGTTTCTGAGTGTGAAGCTAAAGCACATTGCGCGCTGGACCGATCAGCGCAGAGCATGGGCAAAGCGCTATACCGACGGACTTAAGGGCACCAGCCTCAAACTCCCGAAGGAGATGCCGGGTTACCGCCATGTCTATCATCTGTACGTCATCGAACATCACAAGCGGGATCATCTCACCCAGTTCTTGAATGAACATGGCATCGACGCCAAGCAGCACTATCCGATCGCCATTCACCAGCAGGAAGGCTATCCGTGGGGAAAACTAGCCGATCCACACCCGCAGGTTCCCAATGCGGAGCGCAACGCGGCGCAGTGTATTTCCTTGCCGATGTTCCCTGAACTGACCGCTGAAGAAGTGGATTACACCATCGCGAAACTCAAGGAATGGGACGCAAAGTTCGGCTGGTGAGCGACAGCCGGGGAGAATCACCGTGAGCAACAAAAAGATCTACAGGGTCATGGTTGTCGGTGTCGGTAAGCGCGGCAAGCACCATGCCGTCGCGTTCAAGAATAACCCACGCTTTGAACTCGCCGGCATTGCCGACTCTAGTACGCAACAGTTGGCCAAAGCCGCCGCGGAACTCGGCGTCCAGAAGACTTCGATTAACCCTCTCGCGCTGGCTGAGGAAATCAAGCCGGATTTGTTCTGCTTCTGTACACCTCCAGGGATCCGGCTGGAGTTGATTCGAGTCGGCATTGCTTCCGGCGCAAAGTTGATCGCTTATGAAAAGCCGATGGCCCTTTCCATGAACGAGGCCATCGAGATCCGCAGAGCCGTCAATACTGCCGGCGTCAAAACCGTGGTGTCGCACCAACACCGCTACGGCCAGCACTATCAAAAGGTGAAGGAAATTGTGGAAAGCGGGGCCATCGGCCGCATCCAGACGATCCATGCGCACTCCAGTGGCTGGTTCCTCCATCTGTTCACGCACCTTGTCGAATATATGCGTTGGTACAACAATTACGCACCCGCCGAATGGGTCATGGCTCAGGCTGCAGGTCGCGGCAAATTCGCCGACAATCATCCTTCGCCCGACTACATTGGCGGCTTGATTCAGTTCGCCAACGGAGTGCGCGGCATCATTGAATGCGGCGCCGGCGCTCCCGATGTGCCGGAAGTGGACTACTGGTGGCGCAAAAACAAGATCGGCGTTTATGGCACCGAGGGATTCGCGGAAGTGTTGACGGGGGGCGGATGGCGAGCTGTCACCCGCGATCAAGGTGTCATTTCCGGCCCCGGCTGCATGAACTACGACCTGGAGATGCCACCTTACGTCGAAGACATGGTGCGCTGGCTAGATGACGACAAGTGCGTGCACCCCTGCAATGGAGAATCCGCCTACGCAGGATTCGAGATCGCCATGGGCATGCTGCGTTCCGTGGCGCAACGTGGTCAGATCCAGTTGCCTTTGGGGCCCGACGAACCGGAGATCGACGCGCTGAAGCATGTCATGCTGCAGCGGCCAGTGCTGCTCTCCAGCGAGGTCAATCGCAAGGAGTACCCAACGGCTGCAGTGACAAACGCGCCGCAAATCCTTGCTCCCGTCGGGTAACGGTGTCTATTCGAGGGTCCTGGCATCAAAGCTAGCAAGCGCGTCGTCTTCGACGCTATAACTAATCCCGATTGGCTTGCAGCAAACTTCGCAGTCTTCGACGTAGGTTTGCCGGCGAACCGACAGGTCGAGGACCATCGAGATTTCTTCGCCACAATATGGACAGTTGAATGAGTGTTCCACAGCAACAGTATGCTACAGCAGTGCCGTACAGCACTCTGAGCAACGTCCCATTAATCATACCCAGACCATGAGAGTGAAGCGGAAACGCATCTGACAGCGGCCAAGCTGGTTGCGGGAAGCGGTTAGGGATGATAATTTTGTCACTCTGGCACTTGGCCAGCTTGTGGAGCAGAGGCCAACGGGCGGCCGGGAGCGGGCCACGAGATTGTCCCAGAACGAATTGCCCAAGTTATTGACTGCCCGGAACGGCGCTGTAGCAGGGGTTGCATTCCGAGTTCATCAGAAAAGATGCCTGACATTTCCTCTAAATCGAGTAACCGCGCTGTGGAGCGTGTGTCTGGCGTGACCTACTGGCGCGTGGAAGGCTCGCTGTTCGAAATCAGCGCGTTGCGCAGCGTAGGATTTTTCAACTGGAACAGCCAAAGCTTCCTGGAACGCTGGGTGCGCCGAGGAGGGATGCTCGGGTTAGCGCTGTTGCGCCCACCTTACTATTTAATCAGCCGAACATTTGCAACCCGCGCCCTGCACAGTGTGCTGCGGGGCATCACGCGGGATCGCCTGGACCTGCTCGGCGAAGAGTATTTTCAATATGAACTCAAGCCGCGCATGAGACGCGAAGCGGTCGAAAAGTTGGTGGACGCGGTGCGCAGCGGTGAGCGCGTGGTCCTCGTCGGGCAGATGCTCGAGCATATTTTGCGTCCCATGGCGGAGTTTTTTGCGGCGGATGGCATCTTGGCAAACCGGCTGGAATTTCGCGACGGCGTGGCCACCGGACGCTTGCAAGTGCCGGTGATCCGGCCGCGAGGGCCGTTCGCCTGGCTTGCGAGTGGATCCGTGAACGGCCGGGTCCCCAAAGAAAGACTGCTGCGGCAATTGAACTGGGAGAAGCAGCCGGAGTTGCTAGACTGCGCGGTGCGGCCGGTGGTGCGGCCGCGAACGGAGATTGAACCTCCGGTCCAACTGGTGAGCAGCACGCCTCGGGTGTCCTGTTTGCCGGTGCGCGAGACGCTGGCTGGAAAGCACCTGATGCTGATCGGCGTGACCGGTTTCATCGGAAAAGTCTGGCTCGTGGACCTGCTCGAAAAGATTCCGGGAATTGGCAAGATAACATTGCTGATTCGCCGGAACCGCACGACTTCCGCGCAGCGCCGGTTCGAAAAGATTGTAGAGGAATCGCCCGCGTTTGATGGTTTGCACGATATTTATGGTGAAAATCTTGCGGCGTTTCTGAAAGAAAAGGTCGAAGTGGTGGAAGGAGACGTCAGTCTGCCCGGACTCGGGCTTGACGCAGATACACAGGCGCGGCTGGCTCGCACCTTGGACCTGATTGTCAGTAGCGCGGGACTGACGGACTTTAACCCGGATTTGCGCGACGCCATTTCCTCCAATATTGATTCAACAATTCACCTGGTGGAGTACCAGCGGAAGTGTGACCATGCGGCGTTAATGCATCTTTCAACCTGCTATGTGGTTGGCATGCGCGATGGACGCGTCACCGAGGAACTGCACCCCAACTACAATCCTGGCAATCATCCGGACTTTGAGTCGGAGAAGGAAATTGCGTCTCTCCGGGAAATGGTACGGCGAATTGAAGAACGCTCGGAGAGCACGGACGTAACGAAAGCTCTGCGGCGCCAGGCGCTGGGCCGTAGCGGGGATGCTTCGAACGTCGTACCCGACGAGCTGGATGGAGTTTTGAAACGCAATCGGGCCCGTTGGGTGCGCAATCGTTTGGTGCGCGCAGGCATGAAGCGCGCACACCATTTGGGCTGGCCCAACACTTACACGTTCACGAAAAGCCTGGGCGAGTCGATCCTGGCTCGGCAAGGCCGCGATTTGCCGATTGCCATCGTGCGGCCGTCGATTGTCGAAAGTTCGGAGCGCACGCCATTTACGGGATGGAACGAGGGAATCAACACCTCCGGGCCACTGTCCTATTTACTCGGCACAAATTTCCGCCAATTGCCTTCGAACGAGCGCAAGTGCCTGGATGTGATCCCCGTGGACATGGTCACGCGCGGCATGACGCTGATCGCTGCGGCGCTTGTGCGGCGGCAGCATGCGCGGCTTTACCAACTGGCGACCTCGGCGATCAATCCCGTCAACATGGGCCGCTCCATCGAACTGACGGGTTTGGCGCACCGTAAGCACTATCGCGCCCAGCAGGGCATCGAGCATTGGCTGAAGGTTAAGCTGGAATCGATTCCCGTGTCGAAGCAGCGTTACGAACGGTTATCGATTCCCATGCAGAAGGCGGTGGTTTCTCGAATCAACAAAGCTGCAGCCACACTGCATATTGGTAAGCCGCCGCTGGCGAAGACGGAACGTGACCTGGTGCGCGCGGAAAGGCTCATTGAACTGTATGAGCCGTTCATTCTGCACAACCAGCACGTCTTCGAATGCGAGAATGCGCGACTTCTTTCCACGGCACTGCCCGCCGAAGAAAAGGCCCTGTTCGATTTCGCTCCGGAAAAGATTGACTGGTGGGATTACTGGATTAACATCCACATACCGGCGCTACGGCGGTGGTGCTACCCGTTGATGGAAGGCCGGCCGCTGGAGGCCAGAGAAGCGCGTGTGCTGGACTGGTCCGCGCCTCCGGAGGGTGCTTCCGCAGCAACGCGCTAGGTGCGCAACTTTATCTTCCTATGGCCATCTTCCTTACCGGCTCGACAGGCTATTTGGGTAGTTACCTGGTGGCGGGTCTATTCGCCGGTCATCAGGATCGGCTGAATCTTTTGGTGCGCGCGAAGACGGAGCAGGGAGCTCGCGAACGCCTGTGGCAATCGCTACAACTACATTTCGAATTTCCACAGTTTCTTGGCTATTTGAATGACCGCGTGCGCATTTTCCGGGGCGACTTGACTGCCGAGCGCTTTGGATTGAACGATGACGAATATCACGCCCTAGTGGATGCAACTGACTCGATTCTGCACTGTGCCGCTTCGCTGAACCGCAAATCTGAAAAACAATGTCTTAACGTCAACCTGCGGGGCTCGCTGGAAGTGATCCAGTTGGCCCGCCGGGCACAGAATCATCATGGCCTTCGGCGTTATTCACATGTGTCGACCGTCGCGGTAGCGGGAAAACGGCAGAATGAAGTGGTCACAGAAGATAATTCGATCGACTGGTCGCGGTCCGACTACGATCCGTATGCACGGACGAAAAAATTCTGTGAGCACATGGTGCACCAACTGCTCCCGGATGTACCGCACACGATTTTTCGCCCTGCGATTGTCATGGGGGACAGCGGCCGCCCCGAGACCACGCAATTCGATATGGTCCAGGCCTTCGATATGCTAGCGCGAATGCCAGTACTGCCGTTGCGGCCCGACGATAAAATCGACATAGTTCCCGCCAACTACGTGGGCGGCGCAATCGTGAAGGTTCACCAGATGGAAAAACCGAACTACGGGATTTATCATCTTTCCTCTGGAACGGGTTCGCAGACCTATAAGGAATTGACGGATGCACTGGCCGCAGCCGGCGGCTGGGGTAAGCCGAGCTACCAGCCATGGCTTGGCGGACCATTTTCGAAAACCGTGAACTGGTTGGCATTCAAGCGCGGCGCCGTGGGTTACGGTGCGTCCTTGTTAAAAGTGTTTTGGCCGTACCTGGATTGGAACACGGTGTTCGATAATTCGCGTGTTGTGCAGGAAATGAGCGAGCCGCCGGCAAAATTCTCCAGTTACGCGTTTCCCTTACTGAAATTCAGCCGGACGAACAAATTCAAGTATCCCCTCAGGCCTTGGCCCGGAGGAGCGGGTGTCGAAACGATGAAAAGCAAGGGGAGTGCCGTGGCATGACGGATTTTCTCCTGGTGATGTGGGTGAGCGCGCTGATCGAGCTACGGCGCTTTGGCTGGGTGTTCGGTCTCGGGAATCGGTGGACGCCCGGCGAAAAATTGCGGCTTCTGTTCGCCGGCTACAACGGAACTAGAAACACTGGCAGCGATGTGCGTGTGCAGGAAATGATTCGGCAAATCCGTCATGTATTAGGTCCGGACAACGTCGACTTCAGCGTGATGACACAGAATTTCAACCTCACTGAAGGCTATTTCGAGGGAACTAAGCAGGTGCATCTGCCGGACGTTTATCCCCCGTTCTTGTGGCGGGAAGTGCATGCAAATCATGGCGTGATTGCCTGTGAAGGGTCGATGTTCAAGAGCAAATTTGCAAATGCGTTGACCACCATGATGATTGGCTCGTTGGGTCTGGCATCCGCTGAAAATAAATTGTCGGTGGCTTATGGCGGTGACGCGGGGCACATGGATGATTTGATACAGCGGATGTGTGCCCGCTATACGAACGAATCGCTGGTCATCACCCGTAGCTTGGAATCGCAGCAACTTTTGAGTAGGTTGGGAGTACCCAACGAATTGGGTGCAGATACGGCGTGGACCTTCGAGCCACATCCTCGGGAATATGCCCAGCAGGCGCTGCGCGCAGCGGGCTGGGACGAAAAAACGCCAATCCTTGTACTCTGTCCAATTCATCCATTCGTCTGGCCCGTCAGCGCGTCGATTGCGAAGTATGTGGCGCGCGTAACGAGCGGTGCTTACAAGGACAGCCAATACCGCACCGTGTATTTCTTCGAATCGGGTGCGGGTGTCGAACGCAAATTTCAGCACTACGTCAACGGCTATACCGAAGCGACGAAGGTCTTTGTCCAGAAGCATCGGGTATTTCCGATCCTGGTCGCCATGGAGCGGTTGGACGCCGTGGCTTGCCGCGCGATTGAAAAGGAAATTCCGGGGACGCCGATTTTTACTTCCGACGATTACGATATGTTCCAACTGGTGTCGATCTTGCGCGCTTGCACTTATATGGTCTCCTCGCGTTATCACGGAATTGTCACCTGCATGCCCGCAGGAGTTTTGTCCGCGGGCGTCACCATGGACGAACGCATCCGCAATCTTATGCGAGAGCGCGGCCACCAGCATTTGCTGCTGACCGTCGAGGATCCCGACCTTGGCCCCAAACTGGCAGAAGTGATGGAACGATTGGTGGTGGAAACCGACGCCATCCGCGAAAGCATCGGACGCAACGTGGTCAGCAACCTGAAGGGCATGGCCCGCATGGCCACGTTCCTTGAAGATGAGGTCCGGAAAACATACCCCGAATTTCCGCTGCGCAAGGGCGTGTTGAGCTGGGAAGACAATTTGCCGTCGCTACCAAAAGATTTGACTGCTCTTGTGGAACAGTACGATACGGCCGCGGCAGCAGTGGCCGTGGGGCGCTGAGGCAGCATGGGAAATTTCCTCGAAAGCCTATTCGACCAATTACATCGAACAGCCGACCGCGTCGTGCTGCGCGAGGTTCGTGGCGAGCAATTCACCAGCGTAACCGGCCGCGAATTGCTGGGCCAAGTGGGACGCGTGCGAAGTTATTTGCGTAGCGTCGGATTACAGGCAGGTGATCGCTGCGCCTTACTGGGCAGCAATTCGATTCCGTGGATCGTGGTGGATTTGGCGCTGATGGCTGAAGGGGTAATCGTCGTACCTCTATATGCACGACAAGCGGCGTCTGAACTCGCTGGAATGATGAAGGACTGCGGTGCGCGGTTTTTCTTCGTCAGCGATACGGCGTTGGGTGAAAGCGTGGCAAACCTCTGGCCCGAAGTGCCGCCACGAATCACGCTGGGTGAAGCGATAACAACGATACCTTCAGGGGAAAGCATTACCAACCCACCGAACCCGCGCAAGGACGACGACCTGGTTACCATCATTTACACTTCTGGAACTTCAGGCGAACCAAAAGGTGTTTGCCTGAACACCGGGAATTTGAATCATATTGTGGGATGCACGACGGACTGGATCGATCGTCTGGGCTGGAACAGCAGTGCGCCCATCCAGGTTTTTCAGTACTTACCGTTTAATTTTGCGGCTTCGTGGATCGTGATGTTGTCCTGCCTCTCCAAGAATACTGTGCTCACCTTATCCACGGACTTGAACAAACTGGCAGACGAAATTCGATTGTCCGCTCCACACTATTTCTTCAACGTGCCCACTTTGCTGGAGCGCGTGCGCCGCGGCGTCGAAGAGGCGCTTACTAAGCGGGGCACGGGCATTCCACGGATTTATCGCAATGCTGTCGAAGCCTGGCGGAAGCAACAGGAAGGTCAGACAGGCGGTAGATTCTCTCTCTTTTTGGCCCGCCTGCTTATTTTTGGGAAAATTCGAGCTCGCTTTGGAGGAAACTTGCGTGGCCTGGTCTGTGGTTCGGCGCCGCTTGCTCCAGAAACGCAGGATTTTTTTGCCATGCTGGGCATTCCCATCTGGCAAGTGTACGGTCTTACGGAAACGTGTGGCATCTGCACCATGGACGACCCGCGCCTGGCCAGCGAACCCGGTCGCGTCGGCCAAGCCATCCCCGGTATAGACCTGCTGGTGGGTGAGAATGAGGAAATCGTTGTGCGAGGGCCCAATGTTTTTCCTGGCTACTGGAATCGGCCGGAAGAGACAGCCAGGGTATTGCAGGGAGGCATGTTTCATACCGGCGATCAGGGGGAAGTCAACTCGAAAGGGAACTGGCGCATCAGTGGACGCATCAAGAATCTGATCATTCTGAATTCGGGCCACAACATCGCCCCGGAACCAATAGAGGAAAAAATCGCGCAACGTGTAGCGAATGCTCAGCAGGTGGTGGTCGTGGGGAATGGTCGCGGGTACCTCTGTGCTCTAGTCACTGGCACAGTTGAAGCGAACGAAGTGCAGGCAGCACTCGACCACGTAAACGTGGAACTGCCCCACTACCGCCAAATCCGCAATTTTGTGATCTTGAAGGATGGATTCACGGCGGAAAGCGGATTGCTCACTGCCAACGGAAAACTGCGGCGCGATGCCATCAACGCGCGCTTCCGTGACGAAATCGAGCAAATGTACAAAAGACATGCAGTGGCCGTGGGCGGCAACGCATGAATAAGGAATATCGTGGGGAGGCACTGCGGTGGGAGTGGCGGGACGGCGTGGTAGAAGTGACGCTGGATCATGCGCCGCTCAATGAGATTGGCACGGTGATGCTCGCCGATCTGGAGGAATTTTCCGCGGCCATCCGCGGACTTGCCCCGGTGACCAGCGCCTGTATCATCACCAGCGCCCGCCACGGCGGCTTTTGTGCAGGCGCGGATCTGAAGGAGCTATATCACAGCGCAGAGTCGCTCCCTGCAAAGAAACGTGCCGCGGGTGTTCGCGCTTTTCTGAAACGAATTCACAAGGTTCTAAATGCGATCGATGAAGCGCCGTTCATCACCTTTGCGGCAGTTCACGGACTATGCATGGGCGGCGGGCTGGAATTGGCTCTGGCCTGCGATCAAATTGTTGCCGATAAAATGGCCCGCTTCGGTTTTCCGGAACTTCGCCTCGGTCTGATCCCTGGATTTGGTGGGATTCCGCGCTTGCGCCGCGATGTTGGTAACGGCTTTATTCGCGATTTGCTCTTTACCGGCCGAACCGTGAAGGCGGAGAGCGCCCATCAAGCCGGGCTCGTGGCGCATGTTGCTGGGGAAGGATACGCCCTGCAGGTTGCCCGCTCTATGGCGATGCAGGTCACGAAGTTTGACGCCGAAACGCGCGCCACGGCCAAGAAATTCATCAAGCCCATTCCCCACAGCGAACTGAACAAGGAAATCGCGCTCTTCTGCAAACTGTTCAACCGTCCCGTCGTAATGGAAAGCTTGCGGCGCTTTGTGGAAACGGACGATCCAATGAAACACCTGCCGGCCGCGGCGCAACGCAAGTAACGGCGCAGTTCTGACAATTAAGGAAGGACCACTATGAGCAGGCCCACGTTTCAGCGTCACTGCACTCCTCTAGCTCTTCTGTTCGTTCCTCTTGTGCTGTTCTCCTGTGCGCGGCCGGCTGCTGATTCCGCGATCTTCGATGCTGACGGAACGGCACACATCACGCGCATCATTCCCATGCCCTCGACGATCAGTCCCGAAGCGCAGAAGTGGCTGGATTCTCTCATGCATCAAAAATACGGCCCTGAAACCCTCGCCGAACGCCGCGCCAACACAGATAAATGGCGAGCGCAAGACTCCGCGGAAGCCCGCAAATTATTCCCGGTAACCGTCGAGGAAAAGATGATTGGCGGCGTGCGCACTGATGTTATCAGTCCGCTGGAAACGCCCGACGCAAACCGCGGGCGCGTGCTTATCAACCTTCACGGCGGCGGGTTCAATTCGGACTCTGGCTCGCTGATCGAAGGTGTTCCAATCTCCAATCTTGCGAAGATACAAGTTGTCTCGGTGTACTACCGCCTGGCGCCGGAAAACCCGTTCCCCGCTGCCGTTGATGACGTCGTGGCCGTGTACAAAGAGATGCTGAAGGACCACAGGCCGCAAAACATAGGCATCTTCGGCACTTCTGCCGGAGCCATTTTGACTGGCGAGGTGGCAGTGAAGCTGAAACAGTCTGGTATTCCTTTGCCGGGCGCGCTCGGCTTGTTTTCAACACTTGCGGATTTCAGCCGCCCTGCGGATTCCCAGAATATCTTCACGCTGAATGGACTGCCCGGAGAGCTTTCGCCGCAAGACCCGAATAAGCCGATGACGCAGGAATATGCTCCTCAAACAGACCCGCGCGATCCGGTGTTGTCGCCGATATTTGCCGACCTGCATGGCATGCCGCCCACACTGTTGGTGACCAGTACACGCGATATTCTCATCAGCAACACCTCGATCTTTCATCGCGCTTTGCTCCACGCGGGCGTGGATGCGCAGCTGGTCGTGTATGAAGCGATGCCGCACGCTTTCTGGTACCACTTCCAATTGCCGGAAACCCGCGAAACGCTGGACTCGATGGCTAAGTTCTTCGACCAGAAGCTTGGGCATTAGGCACTTTCTAATCCCGCGAAAAACAAAATCAAGGTACCTAGCCGATTGGCGGATGTGCGCGTGTTTGCGATTGCGGCATTCTGCGCACGGAGGCAAGACACATGTCAGCAGAATGGATCGCAATCTCAAAGGCCCTGGCGGATGCCACAGAGAAAGCAGCAGCGCACGCTGTAGCCTTGCATGCCGGGAACACAGGCGCTGCCAGTGGAATCATCTGGCGCTCCCCTTTGATAGTAACTGCGGAACACGCCCTACGCCGCGCTGAAGAGATTCAAGTGACCTTGGCGGACGCCAAGATCGCAAGCCCAGCGCGCGGGATTCGCGGCGCGATCCGGAGGCGCTGCGCATTTCCGCTGCAAACCCCTTCGGCAGGTCCGCAAATTTTCCTTCCCACGGCTGGGAATGATAAATTTAGAGTCTATGCGCACTCTAGAGCAGACCACTCAGGAGATTCTGGAATTGGCGACGAAGCATTTTAAGGCTGCGCCTGGCTCGCTGAAGGCCGAAGACGACTTTTACAAGACGCTGGGTATTGACAGTCTGCAGACGTTGGAACTTCTGTCGCGACTGGAGAATCATTTCCATATCGAATTGCCGGACTATGAAGTTCAAGGCGTAAGCGATTTCAAAACTCTCGCCGAACGCGTGCAATCCCGCCTGTAATGCTGGATCTATCCAAATACTCATCGATTGGCGAGGCTGTTCGCGACGCGCTGGAAACTTGGCCGCGCGAAGTGTGCCTTTACGAATCGGACCGCGGCGAAGAAAAGCAGCGCATTACTTATCGAGAGTTCGGAGCACGAGCGCTACCGCTGGCCAAGTGGCTGCAAGATACGGGATTCCGAGCCGGGGATCGCGCCTCCATCATCATGACCAATCAGTCCAAGTGGCTGATCTCCGCGTACGCGATTTTCTTCTGCGGCGGAACCTTGGTGCCGCTCGATTACAAGCTGAAACCAGAAGAACAATGGACACTGATCAAACACTCCGGGGCCAGTGTGCTCATCACCGAGTATCCGGTCTGGCGCCAATTGAGTGTTTCTTCCGAGCGCGCCGGAGCAGCCAAGGTCGGCACCGTACTGGTGACGGAAGCTCCTGCCAATGCGGACCTGGCGGGAGCGACACGGTGGGAAGCGGCGCAGGGAGCCAGCCAGCCATTGCTTGTTCCACGAAAGCGCGACGACCTGGCGTGCATCGTGTATTCGTCAGGCACCGGCGGCACACCGAAGGGCTGCATGATGACCCACGGAAATTACCTGGAGCAGTGCGTGGCGCTCACGTCGCTGTATCCGTTTTGGCCGGGAGTAAAGTACCTGAGCATTCTCCCGACCAACCATGCCATCGACTTCATGGTGGGATTTTTCGGCCCGTTCACCTGTGGCGCCGCGGTGGTGCATCTCCGAACGCTGCGACCGGAATACGTGCGCGAGGCCTTCACAAAATATCAGATTACCTACGTAAGCTTGGTGCCTCTGGTGCTAAAGAATCTCCAGAAGGGCCTGCAGGCGCGCTTTGACGAATTGCCACCCGTGAAGAGACGGCTGTTCGAGCGTTTGCGCGACGTCAACAAAGCCCTCACTCAGCACCGGCCACTGTTGCCGCTCAGCCGGCTCCTGCTCAAGCAGGTCCATGCCGGCTTTGGTGGAAAGCTGGAAGCCATCATCGTCGGCGGCGCTTTCACTGAGCCACAGACACTGCAATTCTTTTACGACCTGGGCATCCCCGTGGCAAATGGTTATGGTCTGACGGAAGCCGGCACCGCCGTGACTGTTAACGATCTTCGGCCCTTTCGCGCGGACACGGTAGGCAAGCCTTTGCCCGGGATGGAAGTGCGCATCCTGAATCCCGATGAAGACGGGATTGGCCAAGTCAGTGTGCGTAGCAAGACCGTTATGGCGGGTTATTTGAATGAGCCGGAACTGACCGCGCAAACAATCGTCGATGGCTGGCTGATGACGGGAGACATGGGCCGCTTTGATGCTACCGGCCATCTACAGCTCTTTGGCCGCAAGAAAAATATGATTGTCACCGAGGAAGGGAAGAACGTTTACGCGGAAGACGTCGAGCAGGCGTTTGAAGGATTGCCAGTCAAGGAATTCTGCGTGTTTGCGGCGAACTACATTTGGCCGAGCCGCTCAATGGTGGGTGAACAATTGGTATTGGTGATTCACTTGGAGCCGGGCAAGCCGTTAACAGAAGAGCTGCGTAAGGAGATCTCCGCGCGGAACAACCGCCTGATCAACTATAAAAGGATTCACGGTGTCGTGCTGTATGATGACGACTTCCCTCTAACGGCATCCTTGAAGATTATTCGCGTAGCCCTGGCGGAGCGGTTAGGGAAGCACAGCCGCGAACAGGCGATTCTGCCAGTGTAGCGAAGCAGCGAGTCATCTGGAACCAAGGTAGAATTTCGATTTCGGAAACATTGTGAAGGAAAAGTTCATCGCCATCGTCAATCCTGCAGCAGGCGGCGGCCGTTCGGCGAAGCTTGCCGGAAGCCAGCTTGCCCGGTTGAAAGAACTGGGCCTGCGCATCGATGTGATCGCCTCAATGGGTCCGGGGCACGCTTCGGAACTCGCGCGTGAGGCTTATGGGCAGGGCTATCGCAAGTTCCTGGCGGTAGGTGGAGATGGAACCGCTCACGAGATCATCAACGGAATTTTTTCGCGCGAGCAACCCGTACAACGAATTGAGTTGGGGTTTTTACCTCTAGGCACCGGGAATTCCTTCCTGCGGGACTTTACGAATCGAGGCGCGGAATCCTCAGTGGAAGCTCTTGAGTCCGGGCGGAAGCGGTGCGTGGATTTGCTGCGGCTACGCCATGCCGCGGGAACAATCTATTCTTTCAATCTTCTCAGTGTTGGCTTTACCGCCGACGTCGGCGCAATCACTAACCGCGTGTTCAAACCCTTCGGACGCCTAGGATACTTGCTGGGTGTCTTTGTTAAGGTGGTTCAGTTGAACCGGCGCGCGTTCAAAATGCGTTGCGATGACGAGCAGGAATGGGACGAACGGCGCTGCCTGTTTCTCACCTTCAATAACAGCAAGTATACGGGCGGCACCATGTTGATTGCCCCCAATGCGGACCCGTGCGACGGGATGATCGAATACGTGCGCTGGGGACCTATCGGCAGATTGGGATTGATCCGCATGTTGCCGCGGCTGTATGACGGAACACACATCGAACATCCTCTGGCCTCGCGTCGCGCGGTCAAGCGCGTGGAGTTCGCACTCGACGCACCCGTGGATGTGATGGTGGACGGGGAGATCGTCACCGTGCGTTGCCAGTCGCTTGAGATCTTGCCGGGCGCCATGGACATTTACATATGAAGCGCCTGTGGGACGTGGTTCGCAGCCTCTTTCTCTGGACTACCAGTTGGCTGCATTTCCTGATCGTCGTGCCGATCCTGATCGCGCTCGCGGTCGTGCTGGATCCCCGCAAACATGATTGGCTGCAACGCGGTTTGTGCCGGAGAATTGCCTTCTTTTCCGGTGCAAGGGTCGTGGCGAAGAAGTCTCCCGCATTCGACGAGAAGCGAACCAGCATTTTCATGGTGAACCACGTCAATCTGCTCGATCCTTTCATTCTCTACTGCGCGATCCCGCAACTGGTGCGCGGCTGGGAGCTTGAATCGCATTTCAAAATTCCGATTTATGGCTGGTTGATGAAGCGCTTCGGAAACGTGCCAGTTCCGGTTGCACGTGGCCCCAAGGATCTGAAGCGCTTGTGGCGGCTGACCCAGGAAGCGATCAACAGCGGCGTGAGCCTGATCATTTTTCCTGAAGCCAAACGCACCCGTGATGGTCACCTGAACGAATTCGAGGACGGCGGCTTCCGCTTGGCGCAACAGTTGGGAGTCCCCATTGTTCCTGTGAGCCTGGTGGGTTCGTTTCATCACCTACGAACGGAGGACTGGATTCTCCGGCCGACCACCATCAACGTTTTTCTGCACGACACCATCGAAACCAAAGGAATGCACAAGGAAGATGTGCCTGCCCTGAAGGCGCACATCAAACAAATCATCGAGGAACCGGTGGAGGCGTGGTTAAAATCGGAAGGACCGGGCAAGGGAACGACTGTCTCCGAAACAGTTTTGGAAGACTAACGTTTCAGGACGCCGCTTTCAAATTCGGAAGAATCCGGCCGGCCCTGGTTTCTTGCCAGGTATACAAAATGCGGTGAATTACGGTGATGGTAGAAACGATCGCGATCACCCAAAGCACCTGGGCCATGCGGTTGAACAACCCACCGATGATCAGCAGCACCAGGCGTTCCGGACGTTCCATGAATCCGACTTTGCACAAAGGAATCAATGATTCCGCGCGCGCCCGCGCATAACTGACCATCACCGAGCCGGCGGTGGCCACCGCGGCAAGCACCACATACGGCGTGCGCCCGCTTACGGAGTAGTACACCAGCAAACCCATGTACAGGGCCATATCAGCATAACGATCCAGCGTCGAGTCGTAGAAGGCGCCGAACGCGGTCACGCGATTTTGCCGCCGCGCCACTTGCCCATCCAGCATGTCCAGAAATCCAGCAATAAAAATGATAATCGCGCCGGTGCGGAAGTTTCCTACCGCAAAGCAGGCCGCTGCGGCAAAATTGACCACCAACCCCAGAAAAGTGAGCAGATTTGGGTTGATGCCGGTCGCCGCCAATGCGGTCACAATCCGGTCAATCGCCCATTTCGAACCCGTCCCAATTGCTCCTGTGAAAGTGCCCATGGTTATGCCAACTGGTGATAATACTGCAGCCTGCGGACAGAACCAAATTCCAGGAGATGTTAGGGACGAGCATCTGGCGGTTCCACAAGCGACTGTTCACCCTCCTAGGCGTCGCACGCAGTCGCGAAGCAGTTCTACTTCCCACACGGGACGTTGCGGATTATTCGGGTGCGTCCTATCACTGGGGATTCTCCCCATGAGGTGCAAGAAAATAGCGGCCGAATGTTTGTAAGCAGGCACGGGTTCGCGAAACGCGACATTGCCAAGATGTTGTAGCGCATCCGAAAGCGCGAAATAATCGGGATCGGCCATTTCCCAGAGCCGGTCACGTTCCGCGAAACGTTCAGGCGCAAATGTCGCTAATCCCAGCAAGTAGTCAGAGCCATATTCGATCATATTGATCCCCAGATCATTTCCCGTATAAATGCGGAAGTCTGGCCGGTGAACATCGCGGAGTGCCAAGCGTTCGAGTTCGATCAGACGATCCAGGGAGGAGTGCTTGATGCCATGGATCTCAGGAATCTCCATCAAGCGCAGGATTGTTTCGGTATCGAAAATCTCTCCAGTGGGAGCGAACATCGGCCCCAGTTCGAAAGCCAAAACGCTCTTATACCCTCGACACGATTCCTGATAAATTTCCGCCTTTTCCCTGGCTGACTTGCCGTAAAGCCGACTCGTCTGAAAGAGGATCGGCGTACCGCCGAATTTGACGATCGCATCCATCTGTTTGCGATAAAGTCCAGCGATGGGGCCAGCCTGGCCTTCGATGTAAGCTCCGGCCACAAACGGCACGTCTGCTCCTAGGGCTTCGCGGGTCCATTGCAGGACACTCATTTTCTCGGCGTCCGACAAAAAGTTCACGTAACCCGTGTCCATATTCACGGCGTTCTCTAAACCCGCCCGATGAGTAGCGACCAAGTGCTTCTGAAAGGCATCCACGGCAATGCGACCGTCGGTCTCGTATGGAAGAAGCGCAGCCGCAATGCCCTTCACTTTGCGACGCTCTCGGGGACGATCGAATGGAGATGCCGCGCTCATGGCTGTCTCGCTTTCGCTGATTTCAGCTTTTCGGCAAGCTCAGAGCCTTTGTAATATGCATCCAGAGGATAGCAACCGGATGGCAACCCCTTGCGCGGCGCGGTTGTGCAGTCGCTGAATGTTCGGCAGACCAGTCGGTGTTGAATCGTCCGCCCTTCGGACGCGTCCAGCAGGAGCCCGGGATAAGACAAGACCATGCGGCCCATGCCAACAAAGTCGACCCACCCTTCGCGAAGGACTGCCTGCGCAACGTGGGGAAGAAAATCCTGCAAATAGCTGTAGGCGGTTCCCACGATAATCAAATTGGGGAATTGCGATTTCAATTCTCTTGTCATTTGCATCTGCCTGGCCACACCGAGGAGAGGATCCTCGGGCGGTTGGTAACCGTCCGAAGGCGGATAGAAGGCAGGGCGCTGCACGTGTGGATTGTAGTAAGGACTACCGGCAGTGAGATTGACCAAGCGAATGTCCAGATCATCCAGCAGAGCTAAGAATCGTTTCGGCTCGGAGAGATCCATCTCCGTGGGGCAACGCGGGTTCACTCCAAAACCCCAGTGATACGGAGTCAAATGGGCGTGTGGCTCCGGAATTCCCGGACCCATCTTTCCTGGTGACGACGATTTGGGATCCGCCTGGAACGGCACGGTATCAAACGCGGACAGACGCACCGCAATTTGGAGGCCCGGCGCGATCGAGCGGATACCCTCCACTACTTCGCGCAAGAAGCGGGTGCGATTCTCGAAGGATCCTCCATACTTTCCAGGCCGCGTATGCGCACTAAGGAATTCATGGCCCAGATATCCATGGCAGTGTTTTATATCGACGAAATCGAATCCTAGATCGCGAGCCGCGCGCGCTGCTCGATGGAAGTCCTCGATGATGCTGGTGACCTGCTCGTCCGTCAATACAGGCGAATCCGCGGACAGGCCGAGTTTGCGATCGAGGATGGGATGGTGATAAAGAATCTTTGGCTCCGGCCGGTCATGAACATTGGGGCGGCAGTAGCGGCCGGAATGGGTCAACTGCAATCCAACTAGGGGCAATTCCTGCGATCGGGTTGTCTCTCGATAGGATTCCAGCAGTGCGCCACGCAGCTTCGTCAGGCCCGCATGGGTGTGTGGCGCAATCACCAATTGATTCGGATTGGCACGACCCTCGTGCGACACGGCAACTGCCTCACCTCCCCAAATGAGGCTGGCGCCGCTGCTTCCGAATCGCCGCCAGCGGCGCATCGTATATTCGCTTGGGTTGCCGTCGGGGTGCCCATCCCAGCCTTCCATCGGTTGCACCGCGATGCGATTGCGAAACTTAAATCCGCCGCGGAGCAATGGCCACTGCAAAGGAGACTGCGGGCCCTCGAGCAATTCGCCATCGCAAGGAATACTTACACCGATAGCTTGCAGGTGGTCCTTAAAATGTTGCACATCCTTCACCGCGCCGAGCCGTAGGATGGGAATGGTGCTCATGTTCGGACCGCTCGCCCGGGCGAGAACGTAGCCACCGTCGCACCAAGCAAGGACATCGCGACTAAGAAAAGAAACTCTTTCGAGCGGCTGCCGGTGGCATCTCGGATGTGGTCGGACGATTCAGGGGGATGGACAGGCGTTCCGATGGCTGGTCCTCAATATGCAGTAGATGCTGCTCCGTATTCTCGATCGCGGCCGAAATATCTATCGCCAATGGATACTAAGGACTCTGTTGCCCAATGTCGAGGCTTTCCATCATTCGCTGTGTGCATTTTCAGGCGATAAGCTTTCAGATATTCCGGATCTCCATTCCAGATCTCCGACTTGACGATGGAGCGAACTAACCGTAGATTGCTCAGGACGCGAAGGAGTTCATGAAACCACATCAACCGGCACGTAGAGACTTCCTATTACAAGTTAGCGGAGCAATGGGTGCGGCGTGGATTGGCGCACAATGGCCTGCGGTTGTGGCGGCAGCGCAACATGCACACGTTGCGGTCGCAAGTGCACCCGGCAAGTTCGAAGTGTTGACCAGAGATCAAGCCCGGCAAGTCGAAGCTATTGCCTCGCAGATCATTCCAACCGATGATATGCCCGGCGCGCGCGAAGCCGGGGTCGTCTATTTTATAGACCGGGCGCTCAAGACTTTCGCCAGCGATTCCTTACCCATTTATCAAAAAGGCCTCGCCGCGTTAAACCAAGCAACCAGTGAAAGCTATCCAGGAGTGAAGAGCTTTGCGGATGCCTCGCCGGAACAGCAGGAAAAGCTGCTGAGCGAACTCACCAGCGAGGGCAAATCGCGAACCCTTCCGCCTCGCAGGCGTCCTATAACCGTGTCTGCTGATTTTTTCCAAACCATCTGGCAGCACACGATCTTTGGATTTCTCATCGATCCTGAGGTTGGATGGGAAGGAAACCGCGATTATGCCGGGTGGAAGGTTATCGGGCGCGACCCGGCACATAGCTTTACTCCCCCGTTCGGTTACTACGACAAGGACTATCCAGGGTGGCAGGCAGCTTCGCCGGAAACGGACAAGAAATGAGCGAGTCCAAGGTTACGTATAGGCCTTCCGACGAAGTGGATTTCGTCATCGTGGGTTCCGGCGCCGCGGGAGGCGTGCTCGCGAAGGAGCTTTCCAGCAACGGGTTCACCGTCGTGGTTCTGGAGCAGGGGCCATACCTCAAGGAGGCGGATTTTTCTCACAATGAAATCGAAGTGAACACGCGACATCAGCTCACGAACAACCCAGGGATCCAGCCGAATACATTCCGCAGAACCACTCAGGACAAGGCCAAGGCTCAACAGAGCGTGCTTTACGGCCGCTGTGTTGGGGGCAGTAGCGTCCATTTCACCGCAAATTTTTGGCGGTTTCACGAGATTGATTTTAGAGAACGCAGCAAAGTGGGAGAAATTCCCGGAGCCAATCTCGTGGATTGGCCGATCACCTATCAGGACCTCGAGCCGTATTACACCAAGGTCGAGTGGGAGGTCGGTGTTTCTGGTCTGGCAGGGGCGAGCCCGTTTGATCCTCCGCGCTCGAAACCTTACCCCATGCCGCCCTTACCGGTGAAGGGCTCCGGCGTGATCTTCGAACGCGCGGCGCGCAAGCTCGGGTACCATCCGTTTCCCGCGCCTATGGCGATTCTCTCGCAGCCCCGGCCCGGGCGCAGTGCATGCGTCAATTGCGGATTCTGTCTCGGTTTCGGTTGCGAAGTGGGCGCGAAGTCGAGTTCTCTGGCCGCGATGATCCCGTTGGCGGAGGCCACCGGCCGTTGCGAGATTCGCCCCAACTCTTACGTCCACCAAATCCCCACGGATAAGACTGGTCGCGCAACCGGAGTGGTTTACTTCGATGCCAAGAAAAACTCCCATTTGCAAAAAGCCAAGGCGGTGATTGTCTGCGCCAATGGCGCGGAAACACCGCGGTTGCTTTTGCTCTCGACTTCTTCTCAATTTCCCAATGGCCTGGCCAATTCCAGCGGCATCGTGGGTAAATATCTGATGCCCAACAGCAGTGCGATTGTTTTTGGCGTGTTTGATGAACCGCTGAACGATTACAAGGGATTCGCGGTCAGCCGCATATTTCATGATTTTTATGAATTGGATCCGGCGAAAGTGGGTTTTCATGGCGGCGGTGGTCTTGATGCGCGCTTTGACATTACGCCCGCCGCGTTTGCGATGGGTGGGCTGCCGCCCGGGACACCGAAGTGGGGCAAGGAATTCAAGAAGACCTTGCACCAGAATTTCACGCGGACGATGGAAATTTTCTGTCACGGAACCTCACTGCCTGTGGAATCCAACAGCTTTTCTCTCGATCCAGATGTGAAAGATGCCTGGGGCCTGCCGGCTCTCCGCATGACGTTCCGCGACCATCCCGATGATCTGAAACTCTCCGAATGGATGCAGAACCGAGCCACGGAAATTCTGGAGGCCGCGGGCGCCAAGGAAAAATGGCATTTTCCCGTACAGGAGCAGAATTTCGCAGTACACCTTCTGGGCACCTGCCGCATGGGCACCGATCCGAAAACTTCGGTCATCAATCCAGACCATCGAACTCATGATGTCCCCAACCTCTTCCTGTGTGACGGCAGCAGCCTGGTCACTTCCGGCCGCGGCCAACCAACGATGACGATTGAGGCACTGGCGTTCCGCGCAGCGGACCGCATCACCGCCCTGGCGCATCGCGGAGACATCCACAGTTAGCTGCCGAATTGAAGTCTGGAAAACTGGAGATACAAAATGCGGAACACTGCAATCAATGGAAGGCTGTTTGTCGGTGCACTGACCGGCCTGATTCTTTCCTGTGGCGGAGCTACTGGAATCCCGGCACAAACGCAGGGCAAATCCCCGGCCGGGGCCTCAAAGACGGCTGAGCAACAATTCAAGAATATTCAGGTGCTGAAGGGCATCCCTGCCGAGCAGTTGATCCCTACGATGCAGTTTATCTCCGCATCCCTCGGCGTGGAGTGTGAATTCTGTCATGTCGAACATGAAATGCAGAAAGATGACAAGAAAGAAAAAGTAACCGCGCGAAAGATGATTGAGATGGAACTCGCCATCGACAAGAACCACTTCAAGAACGAAATCGAGGTCACCTGCTACACTTGCCATCGCGGCTCGGCCCATCCAGTGGGCACGCCTATTCTTTCTGCTGATACCGCGAAGCCCGCGCCGCACGTGCATGACGAAGCCGCGGAAGCGCGCGCGAACCTGCCGACGGCCGAGCAAATCCTGGACAAATACCTGGCCGCTGTTGGCGGTGCCGACGCGCTGGAGAGAATCAAATCGCGCGTCCAAAAAGGCAATCTAGACGCCGGCGGGATGCAGTTTCCGATCGAAGTGTATTCGGAAGCGCCGGACAAACGCGTTTCCATTTCCCATCCGGAAGGTGGCTCAAGTGTTACCGCGTTTAACGGTGAAGTGGGCTGGCTCAGCATCCGCAATGGGGTGCATATAATGACCGCCCCGGAACGCGAAGCCGCGCGAATTGATGCGGAACTTTATTTTCCTGCGCGTGTGCGCGAGCTATACTCGGAGTTTCACGTGAGCCCGGGCGAAGAGATCACCAGCCGGCCAACTTACCTGGTTACGGCTGCACAAGCGAACCGTCCTTCGCTGCGGCTTTATTTTGACCAGGAATCCGGGCTGCTCCTTAGACAAATGCGTTTTGCGGAAACTCCCCTGGGCAAAAACCCTACACAGATCGACTATGGGGACTACCGGGAAGCTGACGGCGTCAAAATTCCGTATCGGTGGACGCTTACCCGGCCGAATGGCAGCTTCACAATTAAAGTGGACCAAGTGCAGCAAAATGTTCCGATCGACCAAAAATTATTCGTGCCGCCGCCAAGTGAGGGCCCCGCAAAATAAGCTCCACACTAGCTCTCATAAAAACAGGGCAGATCAATCTGGGCCTAGAACTTGAAGATAAGCCCCCCCGTAAAGCTGGCCCGGTTCAGGTAATGCGACACACTTCCGTAGTAGCACCCGTAATAACAATACAGAGCGTTTGAGGAACTGCCGTAGGTCGGCAGATAGCGAATATCACCGCGTAGCCCGATATGGCGGCTAACATAGTATTTCACGCCGCCACCCAGGCTGAAGGAAAACTCGGTCCTGTTTGGCGTGTTGTTTCCGTTGCTGTCATGCGTGAAGCCAAGGCTCGCGGCCACGTACGGCCGGAGGTTCACTTCGCTGGAGCGGAACATATACAGCCCACCGAACTGGTATTGGTCAATGACCGAGTGATACGCGCTGATGTAGGAATTGGTAAGGATATCGTGCGCGCTGTATGAAGTGTTGTTGCGGTTCCACATGAATTCCGGCTGAAAATTTTCCGTCACGCTGTAATCGATAAAGGTTCCAAACGCTACGGAATCGTTGACCCGTAACCGGTCAATGGGGTCCGACCCTGTCGGGCCGGTGGTGATGCTAACGGGATAAGACGCACTGGTTTCGTACCCAACAAAAGGATCGACTTCGAACCGGTTTTGGGCATGAGCAGGAATGGCCGCAACCGAAAGTAGTGCGACTGCGGCAAACAACGTCGTACGAATCTTCATTGCTCGGATTCTCCTTTTTGACCACTCACCCTGGATTGTCAGCCGTGATCCGCACCACCCCACGGAGTGGATCGGCCAGTGGGCCTCGCCGAACACCCAGGCCCGACCGGGATTAAAGCAGTATGACAATGAACTTCATCGTCTCTCCTCGATAGAAACCCGGAAATACCCGAAAAGTTTCCCCGATGTGCCCATTGTCTAATGGGCTTGTCGATTTAGATGGATTGCTCGGGCGGCCAGTTGCTCACTCCTGCTATCTCGAACAGGCTGAAAAGAAAGGAAATATCTGGGCGTATCAGTTTTTCGTGGGATGATTGTCGCCACCTCTAGCCTCTCCCGCTGACCCTTTTTCTGGCGAAGCGGGCTGCCCATCCCCGACAGGCTTGTTGATGTATTGGACGATCAGGGAAATCCGCCGATTGGAAGGATCCAACGGCGATTCTGGTTTGCGCAAGCGCTGCTCCGCGAACCCCCTCACCTGAGTGATTTGGTCGGGACGAATGCCGCTATTCTGCATCAATCGCCGCGCACAGTTGGCTCGATCCGAAGACAACTCCCAGTTCGTATAAATCGCGCCCGGTGGATAGGGTTTGGCGTCCGTGTGGCCCTCTATCGCCAGGGTGTTGGGCAGTTTTCCCAGTTCCTGACCCAGTAACTTCACCAGGTCACTACCGTCGGGGCTCATTCTGTCGCTGCCGCTGTCGAAAAAGACTCCGCTGGCAGACTCCGTCAATTCAATGCGGAGACCCTCGTTGGTCACGGTCATGTCGATATGGTTTTGCAATTGATCGAATTTCGGGATCTCGCGAATCGACTTTTGCAACTGCTCCTTCAACTCCTTCATATTGTCTTTCGAGACGATGAAGTTTTCGCCCGCGCCCTTCATGTCGCTGCCCACCATCTTTGAGGTGCCGGTGGGGTCCTTAAAATATCCTCCTACGGCCTGCTTCACCTGATTGCTGGTGTTCATCAGCCACAAGACAATAAACAAAGCCATCATGGCGGTTACAAAGTCTGCATAGGCCACTTTCCAGGCACCGCCGTGGTGCCCGCTGTGGCTCGCCTTCTTCTTGATGATGATTGGTGGCGGCAAAGGCATATGGGCTTCCCCACTTCAGGCCGCCGCGGGGGGCGGTGCCGCCTCTCCCTTATCTTTAATGAATTTGTCCAACTCCTGGAACGTGGGCCTTTGATGGCCAGGGATCGCCCGGCGGCCGAATTCCACGGCAATTGACGGCGGAGATCCTTTGATGAAGTTGACGATCACCACGCGGAGAACGTGGTAATACGCGTGTTCGTCATCGGTGTTTTTGGCCATGTTGGAAGCGACCGGGCCGACGAATCCGTAGCACAGCAAAATACCCAAAAACGTGCCTACCAGTGCGGCCGCAACCTTGTGGCCGATCTCCTCTGGAGGACCACCAAGCGCGCCCATGGTGATCACCACGCCGAGCACAGCGGCAACGATGCCTAAGCCAGGCAGTGAATCCGCCATGGTCGAAAGCGATGCCACGGGAACGGAAGCTTCGTGATGGTGCACTTCCATATCCAGTTCCATCATCTGGTCCATATCAAACGGCTCCACCCCTCCGACAGACGCCATGCGAATGGTGTCGCACACAAATTCCAGGGCGTGGTGATCTTGCAAAAACGCCGGGTATTTGGAGAAGACAGGGCTTTGTTCGGGATTGTCACTGTCTGCTTCTAACGCCATCAAACCCTCTTTGCGTGCACGGGAAAAAAGCTCGAACAACATTTTCATGGATTCCATATATTTGGGTTTTGCGTAGGGCGAGCCCTTCAACAGTCCAGCAAATCCTCCGACCATCTTCT
>Ga0074046_10000258_pt1 | contig 47127 bp, 45 predicted proteins | sample BogForMeECP23OM3_FD_94441 | JGI IMG/M metagenome (GOLD analysis project Ga0074046, IMG submission 94441) | Bog forest soil microbial communities from Calvert Island, British Columbia, Canada - Bog Forest MetaG ECP23OM3 | ecosystem: Environmental > Terrestrial > Soil > Wetlands ... | reverse complement strand
GTGCATGCTCTTCGAGGTACCGGTCGCAGAGCTCCGCGACCGTAGAGGCGCACCGCGCCGCTGCACGCTCGCGAGAGGGGTCCCCACCCTTCTCGACCTCAGCCAGGAGCTGAAGAGCAGCCCGCCGGGCCTCGTCGGGCGTGAGCACGCCGTGGCGCCCTAGCGTGACATGCCGGGTGCGGCCCTTGGCTCGATACTGGACGACGTAGGTCTTCGTTCCCGACGATCTGACGCGGAGGCCGAATCTCGGAAGGACGTCATCCCAGAAGACGTACTCGCGACCCCCAGTGATGGGGGCTCCGTCGACCGTCCTCTTGGTGAGCTTCGGCATCCGGTGCCGCTCCTTCTGGCAAGCACATGGCAAGCACGCGGCAGTGAAAGCTAGAGTAGGCCGGGACTATGTGGAGATCAATAACCTCCTGATTTATTTGGTAATATCGTATCTGAGAGTAGAGGGGCGAAGGCCGGCGAAAGCTAGAGCGACTGATTCGTAATCGTCAATTATCAGTAGGTCGCCGGTCGTGGAACGCCCCGGCCAGTCGCGATGCTCAGATCCCCGGTCCGGCGGACCAGATCACGGAGTCTGTGGTCGAACACCTGCTGACGGGCGGGCTGCTGTGTCATGGCGGACATCTGCACCGGGGTCAGCCGGGTCGCAACCCGCCCGTCCGGGCGCAGGGACGAGCGTCAGAACCAAACCGGCAACCCTTCCGCTTGACGAGTACTCGTACAATAAAATGTCCGTTCGGCTTGGCAATCTGCTGGACGGATTCCCATCCCCACCTGGAGGAGCGCCGCCGTGAACCCGTCAGCGGCTGGAGGCGCGGGAGTGCTCGAAGCGGGCCTGCTGAAACGTAATGCAAGTCGAGTCCGCGGGGATGACGTCAAGGGGTGTCGCCACGAGCTCCGGAGTGATGCCTGCGGCCTCAGCTGCTGGCCGCAGCGAGGCGAGATCGAAGCCGTAGAGCTGCGCCGCGTTCTCGCCCAGGATCATCCGCACTTCGGTGGAATCCAGACCCGAGAGGGCGAAGCGCATGTTCTCTCGCGAGTATGGAAAGCAGCCCTCGTAGTGCGGGTAGTCGTTGCCCCAGAGGATCTTGTCCACGCCGACCACGTGGCGGCCGTCGATGTCGCGCGGCGCCGGGAAGCTCGCTCCGTACCAGCAGTTGCGCCGCGCGTAGAAGCTCGGCAGCTCCTTCAAGGCTGGATCCCGCGTCGTGTCGATCTCGCCGATCGCGCCGGCCTTCCAGGCGACGTACATCGCGTCGAGCCGCTTCATCAGAGCAGGCGCCCACGCGCAGCCCGACTCAGTAAGGATGTAGCGGAGTTTCGGGAAGCGCTCGAAGACCCCGCCCATGATGAGGTGCGTGAAGCCGCGCTGCACGAAGAACGGCATCTCGAGCGCCCAGAGCGCCTTCGCCCCCTGGCCGTCGCAATAGCTGGGAGAGCCTTGGCCCGAGTGCTGGTTGATGACAAGGTCGTGGTCCTGGATCACCGCCCAGAGCCGGTCGTAGCCCGGATGGTTGAGGGGCGGCAGATGCACATCCGACGGCGATGGGAGCGGGAGCAGCACGCCGCCGCGCAGCCCGTGCCTCGCGATCCACGCGACGTCCGCGATCGCATCGTCGATGTCGTTAAGATGGATCAGCCCGATCCCAGCGCGGCGTACGGGCTCCTCGGCGCAAAAGTCGGCCAGCCAGCGGTTGTGAGCGCGGGTTCCTGCGCGCCAGCTCCGGTATTGCTCGGGGGTGGGCGGAGGCGCGACGTGGAATGCCGTGTCGTAGAACGGCGGCACGGTGTTCGGGAACACGACCTCGCCCACGACGCCGTCGCGCTGTAGATCGGCCAGTCTCTCGACCGAGACCCAGTTCTTGGTCTTCTTGCCACCTACGTGCTTCGGTGACGGGTTCCGGTAGCGGATACGCCAGGTGTCGAACTCGCTGCGCTCGGCGGGATCCAGATAGTCGCGGTAAGCGTCAACCGCCGCGCCCGCGTGGGTATCGGCTGTGATCACTATGTAGGGACGATCGTCGTCGGCCATGGCGTTCCTATCCGCCCAGCGGCCCAGGAGGCACCTTCACAAAAGCTATCCGCGTGAGCAGCCTACCGCAGAATCGGAATCGCGGTCAACACGACTGAACCTTCATGCTGCCGGCCAAATGAGAGCGCCATGATAACGTAATGCAGTGTACTCATTGCGGCGTCGCAAGGTCATTCTTGCCATAAGCCTCGCAGTGCAGAAGCATTCATCGCTACCTGATGTCCCCGGAACGGTGAGGATTCTCCGGGGCGTTCTCTTTTTTGTGCGTCTGGGGACGCGCTAGTACAGCTTCGCGATCGTGCGGCCCGCAGTCTGGCGGTTGGCCATTGCGTCGAACGCAGTCGGCACTTCCTCGAATGCGACCACGCGGCCAACCAGCGAGCGGCGTGTACCTGAGCGGCGGCCTCGGCGTGTGGGCTGCTCTACGCTGCCGTCGCCGGCGGAGTGGTCGCTTACCTCGGCCTCCGTTCGTATGTGTTCATAGGTCTCGCATGGCTCATGCACACAAGCTGGGATCTGGTGCGCCATCTCTACGGCAATGTCATCTGGCCCTTCATGCCGACCTCGTCGTTCGGACGCATGAGCTTCGAGCCCTCATCGCCAGCTCCGCAACGCATGCCTGAGCGCGATCGGTGTACGCGGATTCCTCTAGTACGGAGATCCTCGGCGCCCAGCGGCCGTCGGGTCTTGGCATCGTCGTGGGCGGGCGGCGCAAGCCTAAGCGGCCAGCCGAGCGGCATCACGGCGAATAGCGCGGCCCACCGAGAGGCTTCATTCCACTTCCACCTCCGTCGGTCATAGCGCCAGCTGAGATTGGGACGTTCATTGCTGCCGCGATCTGGGAGCCAATCGCCTCCGCCGCAGCTCGGATCGGGTCGTTTGACAGATGCGCGTAACGCGCGGTGGTCGCAGGATGGCGATGTCCGAGTAGTGCACCGATTACTGGTAGAGAGAAGCCCACTCCGACGCCGACGCTCGCATGCGTGTGCCGCAGGTCATGAATCCGAACGCCAGATAGCCCAGTTCGCCGCTGAATTCTGGTCCAGGGCTTTGATAGGCTCACGGGTGTATCCGTGGTTCCCGATGGAAACACCCAACCGGAACGTCGCTCAAGACCGTTGAGGACCGCGACTGCGGGTAAGCTCAGCGGGATTTGCTTCGCACCGGTCTTCGAGTCAGAGATCCGAAGGCATCCGTGCTCGAAGTCCACGTCACGCCAGCGGAGATTGAGGATCTCACCTCTGCGCGCGCCCGTAAGAGCCAGTACTCGGATGGCGGCCACTACGGACGGATTCTCGACACCCTCGCGCTCGAGGTCGGCGAGCGTCTCCCCCAAGCGAGCAAGCTCGGTCTGCGACAGAAAGCGCTCCATCTTCCGCTCGCGGTAGCGCTCGACGTGCCGGCAAGGATTTGTTCCGTCGGGTCGCAATCCCCAGCGCTCTGCAAGGTTAAACATCTTCGAGAGTAGGGCCAAGACGCGATTCGCAGCTCCGGGCGTCTCGCGCATCGCGTGATGGAGCAGACCGATATCAGCCCTCGTGAGATCCGCAACCCTTCGCGAACCGAGCCGTGGAAGTACGTGACGATCCAGGTTTCGATGGTCGGTAGCAGCGGAAGAGGGCTTCTTCTTTGCATGGGCGTGCTGGGCGAGATAGCGCTCCGCGAGGTGAGCCATGGTGGGCGAGTGCATCGCCTCATCGCGGTTCGCCGCCGGGTCACCTCCGTTTCGTGCCTCGGCCAACAGAAGGGCGGCCCGTCGTCTGGCTTGCTCGGGAGTCAGGACTCCGTGGGGCCCGAGCGCGAAACGACGGGTTCTCCCGTTCGCACGGTACTGGATCAGATACCCACGCTTGCCAGATGGCAAAATGCGAAGGCCGAATCCGCGGATGAGGTCGTCCCAGAGAAATACGTCACGAGCGCTCGGCTTGGCTGATTCGACAGTTCGTTTGGTGAGTCTCGGCACCCCATTCAGCCCTTCAACAAGAGTCCCGAACCTACCCCACGGAACTATCCCACGGAAGCACCACGGAAGCACGCGGAAGCAAATTGCGGAGTATTCTGGCGAAAGTCAGCGTACAAGGAAATTACATAAAACCTAATGATAGTAGTAGCTTAGAGTATTCCGGAGTGGAGGCGGCGCCCGGATTCGAACCGGGGATCAGGGATTTGCAGTCCCATGCCTTACCACTTGGCTACGCCGCCATCGGAGGGCCCGAAGTGGGCCAGCCGTCGCCCACCTCGTAGGGGAGGCTCTATGTAGCGTGGCCGTCGACGTTCCGCCGCTTAGCCCGGCGGAGCCGTGAAGTCACCGCTCCTCAACCAAAGGGGGGCGCCACCCACCGCCGGCCCTTCCCCTTCGGCGACGCGGAGCGGCTGGACACTCGCGAAGCAAGGAATCCCGACGCCGGTCCAATCACCTAAACCCCCATCCGCCTCTGGCTGCCTCAATAGCCGCGGCAGCGTTCTGGTCTACGAGAGATGCTCCACGCATTTTGTGCGACCTCTGTTCGACAGTCTGAGGATTGAACAGCAGGTGGGGGTAGAAGCCCAGGCCTATTGACGGCGGCGCGCGATTCGCCGGCCCATGGTAGGGTCGGTTCGGTGCGTTGGTTCCTTCCATCTGTCGGCGGCGGGATCGGCACGATCTTGCGCTACCAGGTCTCCGGCCTCGTCCAGGACCAGTCGGGGTCGACCCTTCCGTGGGGCACCTTCGTGGTGAACGTGACGGGCTGCTTCGTGATCGGGATCATTGCCACGCTCGCCGACGAACGGGGCATGCTGGGCTTCCCCACACGCCTCTTTCTCATGGTGGGTCTGACGGGCGGCTATACCACCTTCTCACCCTTTGGGCTTGAGACCTGGTGTTTGCTTCAAGCTGAGGACTTCGCACCGGCCTTCGCAAACGCTGCGGGGAGCGTCGTGGTCGGCCTGATCGGCCCTCGTGATCGGGGTCTTCCTCGGGAGGCTCGCCGTATGATGGTTCCTCGCGACGGCAAGCTGCTTCGTATCTCCATCGGTGAGAGCGATCGCGCGGGGGGGCATCCCACCTACGAGACGATCGTTGAGCTTGCCCAACGCGAGGGCCGCGCAGGCACAACCGTGTTGCGAGGCATTGAAGGCTTTGGACGTCCGAGTCGAATTCACACGGCGCGCATCCTCCGACTCTCCGAAGATCTTCCGATTCTGGTCGAAATCGTGGATGCTACGGACAAGATCGACGCCTTCCTCCCCAAACTCGACCCTCTGGTAAGAGGGGGGATGGTGACCCTCGAGCGCGTGGAAGTCCTGGTCTACCGGTCCGATGACGCGAAGACGGACAGAACACCAGGCTAAGCCCTCGCGGGAGATAGCATGGCACGAATGCCTCGCCTCGATCTCGCTACCCTCCAGCGTGCCCTGCGCCAACGGCGCACTCTCATCCTCCTCGGGGTCCTCGTGCTTCTGGTTGCAGTGCGCATCGCGCTGCCATTCATCTTGCGCCGGGAGATCGTGTCGCAGGCCGACAAGGCGCTTTCCGGCCACATCGAGTTAGACGATCTCGACCTCTCCCTTTTTCGGGGTGGGGTGACCCTGCATGGGCTGCGCGTGTACGCCGAGAAGCGCCCCCCTGCCCTTCCACCCGGTCATGAATCGGGCTCTCTCGAAAAGCCCGAAGCCAAGCCCGAGGTCGCTGTTGCCGAGCGCGCTCCAGTCTTTTCGGTGTCGCGACTCTGGGTCGAAATCGGTTGGTTGCGTCTCGTGCGCAAGACGCTGGCCGTTCAGGAGATCGAGCTCGATACCTTCGCGGTGCGCCTCGACCGCGCGCGCGACGGCGGCCTCGTGATCCCACGCCCGCTGCCGTCTCCCGGACCGACGCCCCCCGAACCCGAGAAAAAGGGCTCGCCCTGGAAGGTGCTGGTCGAGAGTTTGCGTCTCCAGGACGGTCAGATCGGGTTCCGTGATTTCGCGGTCGCCGAGAAGCCGCAAGAGTTCGAGACGGACGTCGAGGTCCTCGAAGCCAAGGATCTTGCGCTTGTGATTGATACCTCGGGTGGGAAGCCCGGGACGATCAATCTTGACGCTCGGATCGGCGGTGGCCGGTTCGGACTCGAAGCGACCTACGCGATGAAGCCCGCGGGTCCCGCCGTCGACGCTCATATCACGCTCGCGGACTTCCCGATCGGTGGCACCCGCGTCTACCTCCCCGACCTTGGTTGGAGCGATTTGCACGGCCTCTTTTCCGCGCACCTCCACCATATCTTCGAACTCGGCGGTGCCCATCAGGTGTCAGGCACGCTCGCGCTCACCGACGTGGCGGTGACGGTTCCGGGCATCACCGAGCCGCCCCTCGGCTGGAAGGACCTCTCGGTGGAACTTGGCAAAGTCGACGTGGTCGGACGAACCGCTGCCGTATCAAAGGTCACTCTCGAGGGTGCGCACGTGCTACTCGATCCTCAGGGCCAGAGCTTCGTGCCTGCGCTTAGGCCAAAAAAGGCGGAGACCCCTCCGGCTCCGGCAGCAACCGCTGCCCCTTCCCCCGTGCCGGCCGCGGCAGCACCGGCATGGACGTGGAAGGTGTCGGAGCTCGAGGTGAAGGGCGCGCGCATCGACGTCCTCGGCGGTTCGCGGCCGCTCGTCCTTGCGATCGACGCGAAGGTGGGAGGTCTCTCGCAACAATTTGGAAACCGGGTGCCGCTTTCGCTCACGCTGGGCGAGGGCTCGGGCTCTTTGGCGGTCGACGGAGGTTTCTCGGTGGCCCCGCCGGGCTTCGACGGAGCCGTTCGAATCGCGGACCTTGAACTCGGCCCTCTTGTCGAGCCGTTCGCTCCTGCGATCGGGCGCCTTCTGCGCGGTGGGGCCGCCCGCGCGGAGCTTCAGCTGGCGGCCGGTCCGCCCGCGAGCCCAAAGACTCCGAGCGAGGGCGGCGTGCGCGCGTCCGGAAAACTTGGCATTACGGCTCTCGAAGTCACTGGCACCGATCCGAAGGACTTCCGCCTCGCCTGGAAGGAGCTCGCTCTCGAAGTCCACGAGCTCTTCGTTCCTGGGATCCTCGCTCAATCCGGCGCCGCGAAACCCGGCCCGGTTGCCATCTCCCTCGACCGCTTTCAGCTGACCGAGCCCGCGATCCGCCTGACAAAGACGGCGACCGGCCTTCTCCTCCCGCAAACCGGACCTTCGCCAGCCGCCCCGACGCAGGAGGGAACACAGCCCAGTCCTCCTCCGCCCCCGGCGGCTACCCCGACCAAAGACGACACGGGAGGTCCGGTCGTGGCCGAGATCAAGCGGATGGAGGTCGCACGAGCCCGCATCGAGGTGACGGACCGCACGACGAAGCCCTTCTATCGCGGAGAGATCTTTCCGCTGGATTTTTCGGCGACGGCTGTGCGCTGGCCTGGGCCAGCTGCCAAGCAGGTGAAGCTCTCGGCCCGCACGACCGAAGGCGGATCTCTTCTTGTCACGGGAACCCTCGATCCCCGGGGCTCGGACCTTGCGGCAAAGCTCGAGGGACTACCTCTCGCAGCGTTTAATCCCTATGCCTCAGGAACGGGCTACAGCCTGGGCGGCGGCGCAGCAGCCCTCGAGTCGAAGATCAAGTTCGCAGGCCCGAAATATGACTTGAATACCCATATCGTGATCCACAAGCTCGACGTGGCGGGCGAGCAAGGGGACACGCTCTTCTTGCAGCATTTTGGAGTACCCCTTGAGCTCGCCCTTGCCCTCCTCACCGACGTAGAGGGCGACATCGTTCTCGACGTGCCCCTCTCCCACGATGCGAGCGGCACGAGCGTCGGCCTTGGCAGCATTGTCGGCGAAGCGCTTGCTCACGCGCTGATCAATGCCATTGCCTCGCCGCTCAAGCTCATCTCGGCAGTCGCCGGGATCGGTGGCAAGGTCGAGGACCTGACGCCAAAGGCACTCGCCTTCCTGCCCGGCCGCACTGAGTTCGCCCCGGGCGAGGCGGATCGCGTCGATCAGATCGCGGCGCTCATGGCCCGCTCGCCGGGCCTCCACCTTCACCTTCGAGGGGACACGGGCCCGGAGGACGATCGATGGCTCCGGGAGCAGGCCCTGCGTGCGCGACTTGAGGGAGGTGACAGTATCGGCGCGCGGCTTCGCGCCCTTACCACCGAACGCGGAGAGACCAAGGCCGCCCTCGCCTACTTGACCGACCGAGCCGCAGGCAAGGACACGGCGCTCCCCGACGAGGATAAGGCTTGGTTCGAGGCGAAGGTTGCCGCGGAAGTCGTGCTGCCGGCCGACCTCCAAAAGCTCGCGGATCAGCGCGCCGCACGAGTGCAATCCCTGCTTGTGGAAGGGAGTGCGATCGGCGCAGATCGCGTCATCGTCGACGCGTCTGCGGGAGACGTGGGAAAGGGGCAGCCTTCCGTCGCCCTGGGTCTCGGTGCTGCACCGCGTCCAGTGAAAGCCGAGGCGCCCGCACCCTAGCCTTCGACTGCTGCCGCTTGGAGCCTGTCTTTGCGTCGGCCTTCCGCCCGACGGGAGCCGAAGTGCCTGGAGTAGACCTCCGTAAACTCGGCCCCGATCAGCACGACCTGCGCAGAGTAGTAGATCCACGAAAGGATGAGGATCAGCGAGCCCGCGGCTCCGTAGATCGAGAGCGTCCTCGCGTGGGCCAGGTAGAGCGTGATCACACTCTGTCCAAGCAGGAAGAGCACGGCGGTCACTCCCGAGCCGATCCACACATCGCGCCAGGCAAGGTGGATTGCGGGAAGGACCTTGTAGATCAGTGCGAAGAGCGCAGTCATGGTCACGAATGAGACCAAGAGATTCATGCTGGGGAGGATGCTCGCCAAAATGGGTACGTATTCCTGGAGCTTCTCTTGCAGCGCAGCAACGACAGCCGAGACGACGAGGGTCATGAGCAGAAAAAGGCCGATCGCGAGGACCATGCCAAACGAGGTGGCGCGGCGCTGGAGTGCGCTTCGTACAGCGCCGTGCTTCTCGGGCTTTACCCCCCAAATCGTATTGAGGGAAGACTGGAGCTGACCAAAGACGCCCGAAGCGCCGAAGAACATCGTAAGCAGGCTCACCACCGTTGCCGTGATTCCCGAGGCGGGGCGGCTCGCCTGGGTGAGCATGTTCTGGACCGCGTGCGCGGCCTCCGATCCAACGGAGTCTTGGATCTTCGCGACGATCTCCCCTTGCGCGGCGGAGCGTCCAAAGGCGAAGCCCGCCACGGCGATCGCGAGCACGAGAAGCGGTGCCAGGGAGAAGAAGGTGTAGAAGGCGAGCGCCGCGCCGTGTGCCAAGACGCCATCTTCGGACCATTCGTCAGAGACTTCGCGGATAAAGTCGACGATACGCGTGAGGCTTGTTTCTCGCGCTTCCGGCTTGCTCGCGTCGACCATCAGACCCCGCTTGGACGCTAGCGTCCGCGCGCGAGAAGATCGCGAATCTCACGCAGCAGCACCTCTTGCGCGGGCGGCGCTGCGGGCGCAGGCGGCGGCGCCTCGGCGGCTTGGCGCTTCAGCCGGTTAATGCCTTGAATCAGCAGGAAGATCACGAAGGCGAGAATCGCGAAGTTGATCACCGTGTTCAGGAACTGGCCGTAGGCCATGACGGGCGCACCCGCCTTCCTCGCCTCGGAGAGCGTGGTGAATCCCTTCTCCGAGAGGTCGACGAAGAGATTTGCAAAGTCGACTTTCCCGAGCAGGAGACCAATCGGGGGCATGATGACGTCGTTCACAAGCGAGTTCACGATGCCGCCAAAGGCACCGCCGATGATGATGCCGACCGCCATATCGACAACGTTTCCCTTGACTGCGAACTCCTTGAATTCGCTGAGCATTGACACGTTGGGCTCCTCCTCTTAGACGACGGCGCGATCGCGTCGCCACGCTCCCATGAGAATGCCTATCTTGCCACGTTTCGGCGTCGACCTCGCGGGATTTCGCGTGCGCTAGAGATCGTGAAGCAGCCGAAGGTTTCCGGCGATGCGTAGGGCGGGCCCCCCGGGCGTGTCCTCGATGCCCGTAAGCAGTTCGCTCTGCGCGCTGTGGGTGAAGCGCGCGGGAAGACCTTCGGGCAAGAGGTCGCGCTTCACCGTACACAGGAGAGCATCGTCGCGCATGGAGAGGCGAAGGCTTCTGAGATCGAGCGCTTCCCGCGTCCCGTCGGAGAGGGCAATCTCGCCTGTTTCTCGGTCGAGGTCCCGTACGAAGAAACCGGCTTCCTCGACCTCGATCTCCCCCCGGAAGCGCCCGAGCTGTACGACATACTTGCGCTCTTCGGGAAGGAAGCGGACACCACGATCGAAGGCTACGCGCAGTCGGGAGTGCGTAATCGGATGGCCCTCGTGGGTCCAGTGGCCGTCGTGGTGAAGGCGGAGACCGAACGGGCGCAGGGGCGGCGGCCCGGCGCTCACCCCTTCGGGAGGGGTTCCGGCTCGGCACTCCCGTCAGGCTTTACGCGGAAGGCACCCTGGAAGTCGTAGCGCTGCCAGAGAACCAGGCGCTCGATTTCCTGGCTGTTCTCCGCGCGATAGATCCACTTTTCATTCCAGCGCATCCCATACTCTTCATGCGTGCGCGGCTCGTTCACACTCCCGATCTGGTCGGTGGGCGCACCGAAGAGCTTCCAGACCATGGCCCGGGTCGCGTGCGCAGGTGCCGCGGTCATCGGTCGCACTCGCCGCCGATCATGTTGATGAAGTCGAAGGTCGGAATCAGATCGGCGAGGAGGGCTCCGCGGATCATGAGCGGCATGGGTTGCAGGTTGATGAGCGAGGGGGGCCGGCACCGAACCTTGTGGGGGACGGCGGAGCCATCCGACACCAGGTAGAAGCCAAGCTCACCGTTCGCAGACTCGATTGCGAAGTAGCTCTCGCCTGCGGGAACACGCGGGCCTTCCGTGACACTCTTGAACTGCTGGATCAGCTCCTCCATGTGGTTGAAGACACGCCCCTTGGCAGGCCAGCGCACCCGGGGATCATCCACATTCACGGGACCTGGTCCCATTTTCTCGAGATGGTCGAGGCACTGTTCGACGATCCTTAGGCTTTGGTGCATCTCCTCCACGCAGACGAGATAGCGATCGTAGTTGTCTCCCACGGTTCCGATCGGCACGTCGAAGTCGATCTGCTCGTAGACCAGATAGGGCTCCTGCTTGCGCAGATCGAGCGGAACACCGCAGGCTCGGAGCAGGGGACCGGTGACGCCGTAGCGGATGCAATCCTCCTTCGAAATCCGTCCGGTCTCGCGCAGGCGATCGACGAAGATCCGATTTCCGGTGACGACGTCGTCGAAATCCCGCAAGAGACCTCGGATCTTTGCGATGCTCCCGCGGCAGAGGTTTGGGAACTCCGGTGGCATATCGTGCTTCACACCGCCGATGCGGATGAAGTTTGAGGTCACCCGGGCGCCGCACAGCATCTCCAGCAGGTCCCAGGTGAGCTCCCGCGATTCGATGCCGAAGAGGAAGGGCGTCATCGCCGCGAGCTCGAGGCAGGCCGCCCCACAGCGCGTCAAATGGTCTGCAATGCGCGCGAGCTCTCCGGCCAAAACCCGCAGCCACTGACAGCGCTCGAGCGTCTCGATTCCAAGCAGCTTCTCCACGGCCATGCAGTAGCCGAGGTTGGCCAGGATCGCAGAGTTGTAGTTGAGGCGATCGGTGTAGGGGATGGCTTGATACCACGTACCGCTCTCGCATTCCTTCTCGAAGGCGCGATGCAGGTAGCCCACCTGGATGTCGATATCGACGATGGTCTCCCCGTCGAGCTCGATCACGAACTTCACGGTCCCATGGCTTGCGGGATGGGACGGCCCCATGTTGAGGATCTGGTGTTCGCTATGCAGGTCTCGGCTCTGATCGTCCGCCGGAGTATCGCGCCGGCGCTCGGTCAAGAGATGCGGCGACTCTTCCACGGCTAGTTCCTCGGTCCGATGAGCGGTTGGCGCTTCTCTTTGGGATAGTCCTTGCGAAGGGGATGACCCTCGAACTCCTCGTAGAGCAGAAGCCTCCGCAGATCGGGATGGCCGTTGAAGCGAACCCCGTAAAGGTCCCACACTTCGCGCTCCAGCCAATTCGCGCCGGGCCAGACGGGAATGCAGCTATCGATTCGCGGATCCTCTTCGGACACGCGTGACTTGACGCGCACCCGGTGGTTGTGCGCCAGGGAATACAGGTGATAGACCATCTCGAAGCGCGGGGTCTCACCTAGATAGTCGACACAGGTGAGGTCCGAGAGCATGTCGAACTCAAGCCCCGCGGTGTCGCGCAGAAACCGCATCACGCCAATCAGCTGTTCGCTCCGGACGAGGAGCGTCGCCTCGCCGAGCCGCGCGTGGGTGTCGACGATGGCATCGGGGAGCGCCCCGAGCACCCGGCGCAGGATCTCGCTCCCGTGATCCTCCATCAGCTCGACGTCTCGCCGCCGCGGCGCGCGGGCACCCCGTGCTCGCGGTCGTAGTCGCGCCGGATGAACTCAAGCCGACGCTTGAGCAGAGCTTCGGGCACAAGCAGCTCTTTTTTGTGAAACATCATCGAGTCTCGATCGTAGGTCGCGACCTCGACCTCCCGGCTCATGACGATCGCCTCCTCAGGGCAGGCCTCTTCACAGAGTCCGCAGAACATGCAGCGCGACATATCGATGTCGAAAGCTTCGGGGAAGCGCTCGATGCCCGAGTCGCTGAGCTCGCCAGGGACAATCGTAATGCAGTCGGTCGGGCACGCGAACTCGCAAAGACCGCAGGCCACGCACTTCGGCTCACCGTTCTCGAGCTGCACGAGGACCGGCATGCCACGGAAGGCGTCGGGATAGTCGACGCGCTCTTCGGGATACTGCACCACGAAGGCCGTGCTCTTTCCCGTAGCGAACCCTCGCAGGTTTCGGAAGAAGTGACGGCTCGTGACCCAGAGACCCTTCACGATCGCAGGTACATAGAGGCGCTCTATCCAACCGGTATGCGCCCTACGGTTCACAGTGATGACTCGCCCGGGCATCGGCGCGCACTATAGGAGATGGGTTTGGGCTAGGCCAGACGACCGGCGAGTCTTTCGGCGTGATAGGAGCTGCGAACCAGGGGGCCCGAGGCGACGTCCCGAAAGCCAAGCGCGCGGGCGCGCTCTGCCCAGCCCTCGAACTCCGCGGGGGGAACGAAGCGTTCCACCGGCAGGTGGCTTGGCGAGGGTCTTAGGTATTGGCCGATCGTGAGGAGCGCGACACCCGCGCGACGCAGGTCGCCGAGCACGGCCTCCACTTCCGCGTCGCGCTCACCCAGGCCGAGCATGAGACCGCTCTTGGTCACGATCTCCGGCCTAAGCTCCGCCGCGTGCTTCAGCAAACCGAGGGAGCGCTCGTAGCGCGCAGCGGGACGCACGCGACGCTGGAGACGCTCGACAGTTTCAAGGTTGTGATTGATCACATCTGGACCCGCCTCGAGCACCGTGCGGAGGTCTTCCTCCCGGCCTTTGTAGTCGGGGATCAGGACCTCGACGCCGGTTCCCGGGCTCCCGCGCCGCAGGGCCCGGATGGTTGCGGCCATATGGGCCGCGCCCCCATCGGGGAGATCGTCCCGTGCGACGGCGGTAATCACTGCGAATCCAAGCCCAAGCGCCGCCACCGCCTTCGCCACGCGCTCAGGCTCGAGCGGATCCAGGGGCGCTGGCCGCGCGGTCGTGACGTCGCAAAACCCACAGCGCCGCGTGCAGTGATTGCCCCCGATCATGAAGGTCGCCGTTCCCCGGGCCCAGCACTCGCCAAGGTTCGGACACGCGGCAGAGAGGCAAACCGTGTGGAGATTCTGATCGTGCACGGTGCGCGCCACGGCTTCGAACTGCGGAGTCATCCGCAGACGGACCTTGAGCCATGCCGGCCGGGCAGGCGGCGCGTGCGCTTCGCTCATCCAAACCTCGCCGAGAATGCCCCTGCCACGGCCTCCCGCGCGGCGGCGTCGAGTTCCGCCGCAGGGGGAGCCGCGGAGCCGAGCTCCCGGGCAACCGACGTCATCACCACCTGCGAAAGGCCACACGGCACGATCGCCGCGAAATCGGAGAGGCGAGTCGTCACATTCAAGGCGAAGCCATGGTAGGTGACCCATCCCCGAAGGCCGACGCCAATCGAGGCAATCTTGCGGGGCCGCGGGCCGGCTTCCGCCATGAAGACCCCCGTATAGCCCGGGCGCGCGGCCGCTGGGAGGCCGAGGGCAGCGAGCGCGTCGATGAGACCCCCTTCGAGAGCGCGCAGGAACCCGTGCACGTCGGTCGCAGCCCGCGCAGCCAGGTCACACACGAGGTATCCCACCAGCTGGCCCGGGCCATGATAGGTCACGTCGCCACCGCGCGTGACCGTGTGCAGCTCGACGCCCCGCGCGCGCAACTCTGCTGTGGCGAGGAGAACGTGGCCTGGGTCGGCGCGGCGACCGAGGGTGATGACGGGGGGGTGCTCGAGCAGAAACAGCGTATCTCCGGCGACACCTTGGCGAACGGCCTCCACTTGCTTTTCCTGGAGCTCGAGTCCCTCGGCGTAGGGGATGCGGCCGAGCTGCTCGATCCTGAGCTCACGCGCCATGGGCCGCGTTACTCGCGAGAAGCTCGTCAGGATGCTCGAGAATGCGCTTCAGACCTGCCAGGAATTGGGCGGCCCTGACACCATCGAGAACGCGGTGATCGACCGCGAGCCCGAAGGTCATGCGGCGACCCACGCGGATCTCGTCGGACTCCACGAAGGCGACCTGGCGCACGGCGCCGACGGAAAGCACCGTACTCTGCGGCGGCGTAATGATGGCGTAGAAGTTCTCGACGCCGAACATACCGAGGTTGGAGACCGTAAACGTCCCGTCGGAGTAGTCGTCGGGTTGGAGCTTCTTCTCTCTCGCCTTTCGAATGAGCGTGTCCATCGCCTGCGCGAGATCCTCAAGGTCTCGACCTTGGCAGTTTTTCACCACCGGAGCGACGAGCTCGTCCTGCACGTCCACCGCCACCGCGATGTTCACGGGGTTGAACCGAACCAGCCGGTCATTGCGAAAGGTTGCGTTCACATCCGGGAAGCGCTCGAGCGCAGCCGCCGCCGCCTTGACAATCATGTGCGTATAGGTGACGTGCCTGCCCTCTTCGCGCAAGCGTTCACGCAAGGAGCGCATCGGATCGGCGTCCACGTCCATGGAGATATAGAAGTGGGGAGCCGTCTTCTTGCTCTCGACCATATTGCGGATCAGGAACTTCCGCTTTTGCGAGAGCTTGATCTCATCTCCGAAGAGCTCTGTTTCGCGAGAGGGACCCTCTCGCGCCTCCCGCTCAAGATGCGCGCGCAGGTCGCGCTTGGTGACGCGGCCGCCCGGCCCGGTCCCCTTGACGCGCGCAAGGTCGACACGGAGTTCTTCGGCGATGCGGACGGCGACGGGTGTCGCGTGGACATCGCCCTCGAGGAGCGTGTCTTGCTGGTTTTCGAGGCTCTCGAGGTAGCGCTCGACGTCGGACGCGAGCACCGCACCCTCGGGCCCGGAACCGCCGATCTCCGAGAGATCGACGCCCTTCTCATGGGCCACGATCCGGGCACGGGGTGTGGCACGAACGCGATCGGGGTCTGGCAGAAAGAACGGCAGATGCGAGACCGCTCCCGCGGGCTCGCCGCGCACCGCCGGCGGCGCGAGGGGAGACTCCGTGGGTGTGGGCAACGGAGCGGGCACGGCTTTGGTCGGACGCCGTGGAGATTCCGCGGGTGTGCTTGGAGGCGCGGCTGCGCGCGCGGGCGCAGCCGGGCTTGCGACCGGGGTCACGGGGGAGCTGGCCGGCGGCGCGGACGCACCGAGCGGAGCCTGCCCGCGGGCCGCGAGGAAGGCCGTCATCTCCTGGTCCGAATCCGTCTCGAGGCGCACGATCGCGATCGGCGTCCCCACCGGCACCGTGGCGCCGGTCTGGACGAGGATCTTCTCCAGGGTGCCAGACATGTACGCTTCGAACTCCATGTCTGCTTTGTCCGTCTCGACCTCAAGCAGAACGTCTCCCTTTTTCACGGGATCGCCCTCTCGCTTGCGCCAGACGTTGATCGTGCCCTCCTCCATGGTGTCGGAAAGCTTCGGCATCTTGATCTCGCGAGGCATCGTCGCTCTCCCGCGGGCCCCCGGGGCCGGCTTCGCGTTAGGTCGTGACTTTCAGCGCCGCCCGCACGATGTCCAATGACGACGGCAGCGCAGCCTGCTCGAGGCCCTTGGCATAGGGTGTCGGGACATCCACCGCCGCGACACGCTGAACCGGGGCCTGAAGCTCGTAGAACAAGTTCTCCTGCACCCGCGCCGCGATCTCGGCGCCCACACCGACCGTCCGCCAGCCCTCCTCCGCCACGACGCAGCGACCCGTGCGGGCGACCGAGGCGTAGACGGCGTCCCAGTCAAAGGGATCGAGCGTCCTCGGGTCGAGCACTTCGGCCTCGATTCCCTCTTCTGCGAGCGTTTCGGCGGCGCGCAGCGCCTCGCTCACCATCCGCGACCACGCGATGATCGTGACATCCGTACCCCGGCGCTTTAGGTCGGCAACGCCAAAGGGGATCAGGAACTCCTGCTCGGGGACCGGCCCCCGGGCGGAATAGAGCATCTCGTGTTCGATGAAGAGAACGACGTCGTCATTGCGAATGGCAGTCTTGAGCAGACCCTTTGCGTCTGCGGGGGTCCCTGGAATGACGACACGAATCCCCGGCGAGTTCACGAACCAGGATTCGATGGAGTGGGAGTGCTGCGCGCCCTTCTGCGTGCCACCCCCACCGGCCGCGCGGATCGTGATCGGTAGATTGAGCTGACCTCCAAACATCGACCGCATCTTCGCCGCGTGATTGACGATCTGGTCCATCGCGACGAGCGCGAAGTTCATCGTCATGAGCTCGGGAACGGGGCGCAAGCCTGCCATCGCGGCGCCGATCGCTAGGCCGATGATTCCCGCCTCGGCGATCGGTGTGTCACGCACCCGGCGCCCCCCGAACTCCGCCATCAACCCCTCCGTGACACGGAAGGTCCCCCCAAACAGACCGATGTCCTCACCCATCAGGAAGACGTCACCATCCCGCCGCATCTCTTCGGCGAGGGCCTCATTCAGCGCCTCGTAGTAGCGAATCTCACGCATGGGGATCGCTCGGATAGCGTTCGGCGAACACGTCTTCGTAGAGTGCCGAGACTGCCGGAGCGGGGCTCGCATCGGCGAAAGCCACCGCCTCCTCCACAGCGCGCTCGATTTCGCGGTCAATCTCCCGGAGCCTTTCGTCCGTGGTGATGCCGTCGGCGACGAGCGCCTTCGCGAGTCGCGGGATCGGATCGCGTTTGCGCCAGAGCTCCTCCTCGGCACGGGCGCGGTAGCGGCCGGGGTCGGTCATGGAGTGGCCTTGGTAGCGGTAACAGGTGGCCTCGATCAGCGCCGGGCCAGCGCCTCCACGCACCAGGCGCACGACTTCGTCGCACACCTTGCGCACCTCAAGCACGTCCATTCCGTTCACTTTGTAGCCGGGCATTCCGTAGCCCGAAGCCTTCTTGTGCACCTCGGTGAGCGCCGACGAGAGGCGCACGTCCGTCCCGATGCCATAGAAGTTGTTCTCGCAGACGAAGATGACGGGCAGGTTCCAGAGCTTCGCGAAGTTTAGACCCTCGTGCCAAACACCCTGGTTCGTCGCGCCATCGCCGAAAAAGGCCATCACGACCCGGTCATCGCCGCGGTAGTGACAGGCCAGCCCGAGGCCCGCCGCGATCGGGATCGAGCCGCCCACGATGCCGGTCCCGCCGTAGAAGTAGTGCTCCACGTCGGCCAGGTGCATCGAGCCACCTTTCCCTTTGCAGCAGCCCGTCGCCTTGCCGAAAAGCTCCGCCATGAACGCCTTGGGGTCGCCTCCTCGGGCCAAGAAGTGGCCATGGTCGCGGTACGTGTCGATCACGTAGTCGTCGTGGTTGAGCGAACTGATCCCGCCGACCGCCACCGCCTCCTGGCCGATGTAGAGGTGCGTAAAGCCGCCAATCTTTTGCTCGCCGTACATCTCGGCGACGCGCTCTTCCATGCGGCGAATGAGAAGCATCTGACGGTAGAGCTTGATCTGGTCGGCCGCAGGAATCATGTCCTTCTCCTCGGCTCGACGCGGCGCGGCCGTTAGAGGTCGAACTCCGCGCTCTCGAGCAGCTCGCGCACGCGGTGCAAGAACCCGTTGGCCGGCGCCCCATCGACCGCCCGGTGGTCGTACGAGAGGGCCAGGTGCATCATCGGGCGAATCACGATCGCGTCGTCGCCATCCACCTCAAGAACCACGGGACGCTTCACGACCTCGCCCATGCGCAGGATCCCCACCTGGGGCTGATTGATGATCGCAAAGCCGTACAGGTTGCCATGCCTGCCGGGGTTCGACACGGTGAAGGTGCCGCCCTTCAGTTCATCGGCGGAAAGCCGCTTGGTGCGCGCGCGGGCTGAGATGTCCTCGATCGCTTCAGCCAGGCCTGCGAGGGAAAGCCGGTCTGCGTGTCGCACCACCGGAACCACCAGGCCTTTGTCGGTCTCGACTGCGATCCCGATGTGGACGTCCTTCTTTTCGACGATCGCGTCCTCGACGACCGAGGCGTTGAGGCGCGGGAACTCACGGAGCGCACGGACGGTCGCGTGCACCACGAAGGGGAGGAACGTGAGAGTGAAGCCGTGCGCCTCTTGGAACTCGCGCTTGTGCCGGTTGCGCACCCCGACGACACCGGCGAGATCGATCTCCGCCACGGTGCCCACATGCGGGGAAACCCGCTTGCTGAGCACCATGTGCTCGGCGACCAACTTGCGAAGCGGAGTCATGGGAATTACCCGATCGCCGGGCTGCAGCTGATAGGAGAGGAATGCAGGTCGGCCCGCCCCGGAGGCGGACTCCCGCCCGGCCGGCGCTGCGGGTCGGGCGGGCGCTTTCGCTACCGGCGCGGAGGAGGAGCGCTGCTGAACGTCGCGCTTGGTAACGCGGCCGGCTGCGCCTGTCCCTTCGACGCCTGCCAGGTCCACCCGGGCCTCCTCGGCGATCCGCTTCGCGACCGGGGTTGCGCGCGGCGCACCTTGCGGCGGCTGGGGCCTCGCCGCGGGCGCGGGGGTCCGCTCGGGCTCGGGGTTCTGCGGCCGAGCCGGCCTGGCTCCGACCCCTCCCGACGCGCTTGCCAGCGAGACGCTGGCCCCGGGGTCGATCCGCGCGAGCTCAGTCCCCACCGGCACCGTCTGACCTTCGGCCACTAGGATCTTCTCGAGAACCCCCGTCGCAGGGGCCGGGATTTCGGCGTCCACTTTGTCCGTGGTGATCTCCACCAGAGGCTGGTCGCGCTCGACGCGCTCCCCCTCCTTCACGAGCCAGCGCGCCACGGTCCCTTCGACCACGCTCTCTCCAAGCGCGGGCAGCTCCACTCCGATCGCCATAGCCCTCAACCCTCTCCGATTCGCGCAGGGCCACGAGCGCCCTAGAAGAAGTTGATCCCTCGCCCTTCCGCCGCAAGCGCCGCCTCCAGAAGAGCTTCGGAGAGCGTGGGATGCGCGTGGCTCGTGCTCGCGATCTCACTCGTGGTGGCCTCGAGCGTCATCGCGAGGCTCATTTCCGCGATCAGTTCGGTCGCGCCGGCACCCACGATGTGGGCGCCCACGATCTCTCCATAGCGAGGCTCGGCAATGATCTTCGCGAAGCCCGCCGTGTGCGCGCTCGCCACCGCCTTCCCAGACGCCGTGAACGGAAACTTGCCGATCCGCAGGTCTTCTCCGAACTCGGCGCGAGCCTGCGCTTCCGTGCGGCCGATCCAGGCCACCTGCGGCTGGGCGTAGATGCAGGCCGGGATCTTCCAGTGGTCGAGCGGTGGCCGCTTTACTCCGCAGAGCGTCTCCACGGCCGCGATACCCTCCTCGCTTGCCTTGTGCGCAAGCAGCGGAGGCTGCGCGACGTCTCCAATCGCTAAGATGGTCGGTGACCCCGTCCGGAGGTTCGCATCCACTGGGATGAAACCCTTGGCATCGCTCTCGAGGCCCACCGCATCGAGGCCCACGTCGCCCGAGAGCGGTCGGCGCCCGATCGCAACGAGCACCTGCTCTGCTTCGAGCTCCTCGCTTGTGTCACCCTTTGACACCCGGAGCCGCACGCTGCCGTTGGCAAGCTTGGCCTCCTCGAACCGAGTGCCGAGCCTGACCTCAATTTTCTTCCTGCGAAACTCGCGCTGAAGGACCTCGGCCATCTCTGGATCGGCGCCGGGCAGCATCTGGTCCGCCATCTCAAGAACAATGACTTGGGCGCCGTACATGGCATAGACGTACGCGAACTCAACGCCGACCGCTCCCGCGCCGATGACCACGAGCCGTGCGGGAATCGTCCGTGACTCGAGGGCCTCGCGCGACGTCAAGATGTGCCGCCCATCGACCGCGATGCCCGGCGGCACCCACTCCCGCGAGCCGGTCGCAAGCAAGACGTGCGCGGCTTCGACGACAGTCTGCTGCGGCCCCGATACGTCCACGCGCGTCGGGCCCGAGAGGCGACCATGCCCGCGCACCAGCGTGATCTTGTTCTTGCGAAACAGGCTTTCGACGCCCTTGCTGAGGCGATCTGCGGTCTTCCGGCTGTGCGTGATCAGCTTGTCGTAGTCGAGGGTGATGCCGCTTGCGCTGATGCCGAACACGTCGCCATGAGAGCGCAGGTTTTCCACGAGCTCCGCGCCGGTGAGCAGCGCCTTGGACGGGATACAACCCCAGTTCAGGCAGACGCCGCCCGGACGGTCGTCTTCGATCACCGCGACTTTCTGGCCAAGCTGCGCCGCGCGGATGGCGGCGACGTAGCCTCCGGGACCCGAGCCCACCACTGCGAGATCGAAGCTGTCTTCGCCGCTCAAAAATCCCCCGAACACGAAGCCTTAGGCGATGGGCTTCTCCACAACGGGAAGCTCCAAGTCGCGCATTTCGCGGTGCCTGCCGGAGGACGGGACCTTCTCCACCTGCACACGCGCCTGGAGTTTGATGAGGCCATCCAGGACTGCCTCCGGGCGCGGGGGACAGCCCGGGATGTAAATGTCGACGGGGACAATTGTGTCGATGCCCTGCACCGTGGAGTAGTTGTTGTAGGGGCCGCCCGAGCAGGTGCATGCGCCGAACGCAATCACCCATTTAGGCTCTGCCATCTGGTCATAGACCTTCTTCAGAATGGGTGCTTGCCGGTGGCTGATCGTGCCCACCACCATGAGAAGGTCGGACTGGCGCGGCGAGAAGCGGGGCAGCGCGCAGCCAAAGCGATCGATGTCGTAGCGCGGGCCAGCGACCGCCATGAACTCCATACCGCAGCAAGCCGTGACAAAGGGGTAGAGGAACATGGAGTACTTGCGACCCCAGTTCATGACCGTATCGAGCTTTGTGGTCACAAAGGAATCGCTGCCTTGGCGCAGGTACTCGAGCATGCGCGCGGTACGAGCCTCTTGGCTCGGCATTTGCGGGAGCGCCGCGTCCGTCGCCGATCCCGCCGACGGATGATCTGCCATCTCAGCTCCCCCTGGGCGCGCTGGCGCAAGCTCCACCTTGCGCCCCTATTCGCTCTTCGGCTGGTGTCACAGGCCACTATAGCGGCTCTGGTAGACTACGGCCCGTGAGTGCTCCGGCCGCAAACGAAGCCTCCCCCATGCGCCAGACCCTGGCATGGGGAGTCCACGCCTTCACCGCGAGCGGCGCTGTGATTGGGGCGCTTGCCCTCCTCGCGATCGCTGCCGGTGAACTGTGGCGCGCGGCCCTGCTCATGCTGCTTGCCCTCGCCGTGGACTCGGTGGACGGGACGCTGGCGCGCGCGGTCCGGGTGCGCGACGTCCTGCCCACCTTCGACGGGCGCCGCCTCGATGACATGGTGGATTTTCTGAACTACGTGATCGTGCCCGCGGTCTTCCTGGTCTGGGCGGGGAGTCTCGCCTCCTGGCACTGGGCGGTACTTCCGATTCTCGCCAGCGCGTACGGCTTCTCTCAAGACGACGCGAAAACCGAAGACGACTTCTTCCTTGGCTTCCCTTCCTACTGGAACGTCGTCGCACTCTACCTCTGGCTCTTCGACGTCTCCCCTGTCGTGGGTACGGCAATCGTGACGATCTTCTCGGCAATGGTTTTCGTGCCACTTAAGTACCTCTACCTGAGCCGAATGCCGGTGCTTCGGCGCACCACAAACTTCGTCTGCGCACTCTGGACGCTGGCCCTGACAGGCTGTGTGCTGGTTCCCGCGCAAACGGCCTGCATCCATCTGCTCCCCGTGACGCTGCTCTTCCCCGCCTACTACTTCGCCCTTTCCTTCTCCCTAGGCGGCCGGCACCGGAGCCGCTCCTGAGGGGCGAGACCTTGCCGTCGCTGGAGGCAAGGAGCGCGATCCAAGGCCCGCTCCAGATCCCGCGGCTCGGGGGCCCGTTTGCCGGGTGGGTGCAGAGGTTGGCCTACGTCCGCGGTACGGCGTGAGCAGCCTTCGCCTTCCGGGAGAGGAACTCCCCCTCAAGGGTGACCTCGACGTCCTCGTGGCGGGAGGGGGCTCTGCGGGTTGCGCCGCCGCGATCACTGCCGCGCGCCTCGGTCTGCGCACCGTCCTTGTCGAAGAGATGCCGTTTCTTGGCGGAATGAGTACGGGGGGATGTGTCGGCACCTACTGCGGTTTCTACTATAAGGAACGCAGTGGGAGCCTGCTTCCTCTGGTGGGCGGCCTCCCGGCCGAGATCGAATCGACCCTGAAGGCACGAGGCCAAGCCTACGGACCCATCCCTTTCAAGGAAACGGCGGCAGTTCCCTACGTGCCGTGGGGCGTAAAGCTCCTGCTCGAGGAACTTTGTCGCAGCGAGCCCCTTCTCACGGTCCGCTTGCATACGAAGCTCACCCACGCGGTGGTGGAGGACCGATCGATCCGCGGTGTCGCCGTCCACGGGCGTGGGGGCCGCACGGCGCTTCGCGCGCGCGTCTATGTCGATGCGACAGGCGACGCGGAGCTCGCCCGTCTGGCCCGCATCCGAACCTTGAAGGGCGACGCGATCCAGTACCCGTCCATGATGTTCACCATGCAGAACGTCCAGATGGACCAAGCATTGCCCGCGCTCTCGAAGCTGCCCGCACTGATCGGTGAGCATTTTGAGCGTGAGCGCCTTCCACGGCGCGGCGGAAACCTGATCCCGACGCTGCGCCCGGGCGAGGTGCTTGTGGCCATGAGCCGGGTCGATCTCGAAGGACGTCCAGTCGATGGGTCCGATGACTTCGAGATCAGTTACGGGGAGATGGAAGGCCGCGTACAGGCCGCGCGCCTCGCAGACTTCCTGTGCCGGTACATGCCGGGCTTTTCGAAGGCATTTGTCTCCGACAGCGCCCCGCGCCTCGGCATCCGCGAGACGCGCCGAGTCGAAGGAGAGTACGCGCTCTCGCGCGACGACGTCCTCGGCGCCCGAAAGTTCGAGGATGGCGTCGGCCGGGCCGCCTGGCCGATCGAGCGCCATGTGGCTGGAGGCGAAACGGAGTGGGAGTTCCTCGAGGCCGGTACGTGGTACACGATCCCCTATCGCTGCCTCGTGGCGCGAGGCCTCGACAACCTCGTGGTCGCGGGCCGCTGCGTTTCGGCTGAGCCGGACGCGTTCGCGTCGGTGCGGGTGATCGGCCCGTGTATGCTCGAGGGCCAGGCCGCCGCGGGGGCAGCGCGGCTCGCCTGCAAGGGCGACAAGGCTGTCGGCGCGATCGATGTCGATCGGCTGCGCCGCGACCTCTCGGCCCTCGGCGTTCCCCTTTGATAAGCGCCCTACGACGTCTGGACGATGGGATCTGGGTGGCGGATCGTCCGCTGCGCCTCGGCGGAATCGAGATCGGAGCGCGGATGACCGTGATCCAGCTCCCAGACGGTGGCCTCCTGCTTCATTCCCCCGTGCCATGCGACGCTGACACCCGCCGTGCCCTCGATGGCCTCGGCTCCGTGCGTTTTGTCCTGGCGCCAAGCAAGGTGCACCACTTCTTCGTGACGCCCTGGAAGGCGGCATACCCCGCCGCGAGCCTCCTCGCTGCGCCGGGCCTTCGGGAGAAGCGGCCCAAGATCCCCTTCGATGGCGTCCTCGAAGGAGACCCTCCCGAGACCTGGCGGAGCTGCGTGGGAATAGAACTCTTCCGCGGTGCTTCGTGGATCAACGAGATCGTCCTCCTCCACGTGCCAAGCCGCACACTCGTGCTGACCGATCTCGCAATGAATTTCCACTCGGCGCCGAACCTCCGGACCGCCGTTTGGCAGCGTCTTCTCGACGTGCGCAACCGATTCGGACCCACGCGCTTCGTGCGCCTTCTGATCCGTGATCATGACGCCGCGCGCAAATCCTTAGATCGCATCCTCGGCTGGGACTTTGAGCGTGTAACGGTGGCACACGGCGAGATCCTCGAGGCAGGAGGCAAGGCGGCGCTGCGCAATGCCTACGCCTGGCTGTGAAGCGCGCGTCGGCTAGCCTCGCGCGGTGATCCGCGCTACCCGCGCAACGGGTGTCCTCCTGCTCAATCTCGGCACTCCCACCTCGCCGAGCGTTCCCGACGTCCGCCGCTATCTGGCTGAGTTCCTCTCCGACCCCCGGGTCCTCGATCTGCCTGCGCCGGCGCGCTGGCTCTTGCTCCACCTTTGGATCCTGCGTCTGCGTCCCCATCGCTCGGCTGCACAATACGCGTCGGTGTGGATGGCCGAGGGTTCGCCGCTTCTCGTCCACAGCCGCGCCCTGTGCTCCGCTCTCTCGAAAGAGCTCGGTAGCGGCTTCGAAGTGGAGCTCGCCATGCGTTATGGAACGCCGGGGATTGTGGCAGCCATGGAGAACCTCCTCGCCGCCGACGTGGGCAAGATCATCGTCTTCCCGCTCTTCCCCCAGGGCGCGGCCTCATCGAGGGGCTCTGCACTCGCGAGAGTCTTCGAGCTGACAGGCGCGATGTGGAATGTGCCCGTGCTCGACGTAGCGCCTGAGTTCTTCGACCATCCGGGCTTCACGAGCGCCTGGAAGGGAGTCATCGAGCCCCGGCTCAGCGAGTTCCGCCCGGACTATGTGCTCTTCTCCTTCCACGGCTTGCCCGAGCGCCATCTTCGGAAGAGCGATCCTACCGGGCGGCATTGCCTCGCGACCACCAGCTGCTGCGATGCCATCAAACCTGCGAACCGTGCCTGTTATCGAGCGCAGTGCGCCGCGACGACGCGCGCCCTGGCCAGCGCGCTCGGGCTCGCAGCGGACGCCCATTCGATGGCGTTCCAATCCCGCCTCGGGCGAGCGCCCTGGATCCGTCCCTATACCGACCAGGTGTTACCCGAGCTCCGCAGGCGGGGCATTCGCCGCCTCGCCGTCGTCTGTCCATCGTTCGTGGCGGACTGCCTCGAGACGGTCGAGGAGATCGGGATCCGCGCGCACGAGCAGTGGAAGGCCGTCGGCGGCGAGGAGCTCCTTCTCGTGCCGTCGTTAAACGCCGACCCGGCCTGGGTGAGAGCGCTTGCGCAGATGGTGCGCGTCCACGAACGCTAGGATCGTCTCCTCGGAACAGCGTCCGCGAGCGCCTCACGCGCGGCCCGTACGAGGGCATTTCGCTCGCCGGCGCTGTTGAGCGCGAAGCGCTCGAACTCTTCCCCGGTCTTGAGATCGGCAAATAGACCCGCCGGATCTTCGTGGAAGTGGAGAAACGCTCTCCCCCCTCGATAGAACACCCCCGGCTTCTTCTCGACGATGCCGGGAAGGCGCCGGATCTGGCCGAGCAACGCCTCGAGAATGGCAAAGGCGCGCGGTCCGGCATGTTTCATCGCGGAAGGTCCGCCGCGATCGCGCGGGCTGCCCGTACTCCACTCGAAAGTGTGTCTGCGATCGAGACCCCATCGAGCCAGCCCCCGGCCACGGCGAGCCCCTTCACGCGTGCGGTCTCCCTGCGTACATCGGCTACCCGCTCCTCGTGACGCCGGCTCGGCTGCGCGACGGCACGGGGCCAGCGCGAGAGCGCCAGCAGGTCGAAACCGCCGCGCAGCCCGAGCGTAGCCTCGAGGTCTTTTTCAAGACGTGAAACAAGCACGTCCTCCGGCTCGTTCACCGCCTCGGGCCAGCGCACCCCTCCGAGCAAACACGTGAGCAGAGCGCGTCCCTGAGGCGCCCGGTCGGGAAAGAGGCTGCTCATGAAAAGGCAACCGAGGAGCTTGAGCCCGGACGTGCGGGGCACGAGAAAGCCGAAGCCTTCGATGGGCTCCCGCACCTCGCGGGGCCGAACGGAGACCGAGACGCTCACGACGGGAGCGTACGACACCTTTGCCGCCGTCTCCGCCGCGGCGGGGGCGAGTCTGCGAAGCAGCGCGGCCGTTTCCGCGGCGGGAAGCGCCAACACGACGGCGCGAGCACGCAAAAGAGGTGAAGGCCCGCCCGCAAGCTCAAGGCGCAGGGCGCTCCCGTCCAGCGAGAGGCCAGTGGCGCGGACGCCGAGCAGGAGACCCTCTCCCAGAACTCGCCCAAGCCGCGCCGCGAGGCCCCCGAAGCCCTCCCGGGTGGAGAAGGTTCCGCGCAGGCCCCCGGGCCCTGCGCCCCGCCGGAGTGCCCGTGCCAGCACGCCGCGCGTCACGCTTCCGTGGGTGCGCTCGAGCTCGGTCGCAAAGCCAAGCACGGCTCGCGCACCCAGCTCTCGCTCGTCGCCGGCGTAGATACCTGTCAGCGCAGGCGCGAGGAGTTTCTCGGCGACTTCGGGCCCGAATCGCCGCGCGATGAAGTCTTGCGCGGACTCGGTCCCTGCATCGCCCCGCTGCACCCAGGGCTCCGCGAGGAGACGAAGCTTCCCACGGGTCGTGAGCAGCGGGGAACGGACGAATCCGAGTGGACCCATCGGCACCGGTTCAAGTCGGCCCTCGTGAAACACAAAGCGCAGTCGACGCGCCGGCGACGCCGCAACAAGCTCCCTCTCGAAGCCCTGAGCCTGAAGAAAGGCGAGAGCAGGTGCCCTCACGAGGCAGGTATTCGGTCCGCGCTCGACGCGGTGGCCACGGATCTCCTCGGTTTGCATCACGCCACCCGGGCGGCCACCCGCTTCGAGGAGCACGACCTCGACACCCGCGCGCCGGAGCTCGAGCGCGGCGGCGAGTCCAGCCGCGCCCGCTCCGACCACCGCGGTCTCGACTTCGACCTCCGGCACGCCCTTAGACCGCCTTGCGAAAAAGCGGCGTTCCGAGCCGCTTACGGCCACCGAGATCGGCGTCCCAGCGTATCGCGAGGTGTCGCACGCGGATCGGCTCGATGATCCAGCGCTCTCGGAGATCCCCGCGCGTCGGGAGATGTCCGCCGATCGTCGCGAATGGCGCGCCCCCGTAAGCCTCCGTCCAGACCGGTGCCGTGGGATCGCTGCGGAACTTCGGTTCTGCGTAGCGTGCGGGGATCGCTCGGGCGTGCGGGGGATCGAGTCCGATGTCTCCGCGACTCACGACGGCCCGCGGCTCGGGAGCGCCTTCGCAGCCTCCACGAAGGCTCGCACGCCTGCGACCGGAGTTTCTGGCAAAACGCCATGACCTAGGTTCAGCACGTGACCTCGCGCTGGAGCGGCGGCGGCGGCGATCTCGCGCACGAGCTCTGCAATCCACTCCACGGGCGCGGCCAAGGCGCAGGGGTCGAGGTTGCCCTGGAGACTTGCCCGCGTGCCGGCGCGCCGTGCGGCGGCGGCCATGTCCACCCGCCAGTCAAGGGACAGTACATCCGCTCCCGACGCCAACATCGCGTCGAACACGTGGGCGCCGTTGTTCACGTAGAGGATGAGCGGGGCGCGTGCGCGCTCCACTTTGGAGGCAATCTCGCGGTGACAGGGCTGCACCCACTGTGCGTAGTCAGCGGGAGAAAGCAGGCCCGCCCAGGTGTCAAAGAGTTGCACCACCTGCGCACCGGCCTCGATTTGAGCGTTCAGATAGGCCACGGTCATCTCGGTGAGCCGCGCGAGCAGCGCGCGCAAGACCTCCGGAGCGCAATACATCATGCGCTTTAGCGTCGCGAAGTCCTTCGAGCCTCTTCCCTCGACGAGATAGGCCGCGAGCGTGAAAGGCGCCCCCGCAAAACCGAGGAGGGGCACCTTTTCTCCCTCGAGCTCACGGCGCAGCAGGCGGAGAGTCTCCATCACGTAGGGCACCGATTCCCGCGGGTCGGGCGTGGCCAGGGCCGCCACCTGGTCGAGCGAGCGGATGGGGTCGCGCACCACCGGACCGGGCTCGAAATCGACCTCGACCCCGAGCCCCGTCACCGGCACAAAGATGTCGGAGAAGAAGATCACGGCCTCGACACCGAGGAGATGGAGTGGCTGGAGCGAAACTTCGAGCGCCTTGTCGACGCGGCGGCACATTTCGAGAAATGGAACGCCTTCCCGTGCGCGACGGTACTCGGGCAGGTATCGCCCGGCCTGGCGCATGAGCCAAACCGGGGGACGGTCGACGGGCTCCCCGCGGCAGGCGCGCAGCAAACGCTCGGTGGGATTCATCCGTTCCGCCTAAGTTTGGCGGCGCCTAGTAGCCGGACAGCCGCGCCCAACGCTCCCGGTGGTGAGAGGCGTCGCCGAACATGATTTCTGCCACGCGCGCGCGCTTTAGGTAGAAGCCGACGTCGTACTCGTCTGTCATCCCCACGCCACCGTGCATCTGGACCGCCTCGTTGGCGATGAGAATGCCGGCATCGGAGCAGCGCGCCTTAACGAGCGAAGCGAGCTTCGGGAGCTCGGGATGGTCCTCGTCGACAGCGCGAGCCGCGGCCATCACGGCCGAACGCGAGAGCTCGAGTTCGATATACATGCGCGCAGCGCGGTGCTTTAGCGCCTGGAACGAACCGATCGGAACACCAAACTGAACGCGCGTTTTCAGGTACTTGAAGGTGCTTGCGGCGGCCTCCTCCATGGAGCCCAGCATCTCCGAAGAAAGCCCCACGATCGCACGGTCCACCACCTTCTCGAAGAGCTCTCCCCCCTCGTCGACCTTTCCGATCACATCCGAAGGCCCCACTGCCACACGGGACAGCTTGACCAGCGCTGCGTTGCGGGAGTCGACCCGCCATTGCCGGGTGATCTCGAGACCGGGCGTTCCTTTCCGAACCAAGAAGAGCGTGATGCCCTGAGCTTCGCGCTCACCACCCGAGGTGCGCGCCACGACGACCAGGCCGTCGGCCACGTGGCCATCGAGCACCTGAACCTTCTCGCCCGAGAGGCGCCAGCCATCACCACTCCTTTCTGCGCGAGTCGCCACCCGGTGCAGCTCATAGCGGCTCCGCGGCTCCTGGTATGCAGCGGTGAGGATGCAATCGCCGTTCACAAGCGGCGAGAGCCACTCCTTTTGCTGGGCTTCGCTGCCGCCGAGCTCTAGGACTTGGCCCCCCAGCAGGACGGTCGAGAGGAAAGGTTCGGGAGCGAGTGTGCGGCCGAGTGCCTCGAGGACGACGGCGAGCTCGGCAAACCCCATCCCCGCTCCACCCACCGACTCGGGGAACGGGATGCCAAGCCACCCAAGCTCTGCCATCTGCTTCCACAGCTCTCGCGAAAATCCGACAGGGTCCTTGGTGTCGCGCAGCTTTCGGACGCGCGACACCGGGGAGTGCTCCGACACGAAGTCCGCAGCGGTCTTCGCCAGCAGCTCCTGGTCTTCGGTGAGGATCAGTTCCACGTTCGATTCTCCGCTAGTCCGGGAGGCCCAGGACGCGCTTGGCGATGATGTTGAGCTGGACTTCCGACGTTCCGCCCTCAATCGAGTTGCCGCGCGAGCGCAGCCAGTCGCGCGTCGTCTCAAGATCCGACTCGTTGAATCCCGGACCCTCCCAGCCGACACCCGAAGGCCCGAGCGTTTGCATCATGAGCTCGTGGCGCCGCATGTTGAGCTCGGTGGCGTAGACTTTGAAGATCGAGCTCTCAGGCCCGGGGCGGTGCCCGGCCTTTGCGCTGTCCTTGGCGCGCTGCACCGTGAGGCCAAAGGCCCGCGTGTCCATATCTTCGAGCGCCACCCGATCGCGCAGCACGCTGTCGGCGATCCGGCCGTCTGCGTCTCCTAGCTTTTCGCAGGCCAGGCTTGCGAGCGCGCTCATGCGCGCCGTGCGCTGCCCGCCCCCACCTCCCCCAAAGGCATCGGCAATCATGCTGCGTTCGTGACCGAGGAGTGCCTTCGCCACGGTCCAGCCCGCATTGATCTTATGAACCACGTTGCGCACCGGCACGCGGACGTTTTCGAAGTGAGTCTCGCAGAAAGGCGACTTTCCACTGATCAAGAGGATCGGGCGCACGGAGACGCCGGGCGTTTGCATGTCGATTAGAATGAAGGTGATCCCGTCCTGTTTCTTCGCGCCCGGGTCGGTGCGCACCAGGGCGAAGATCCAGTCCGATTTGTCGGCGTAAGAAGTCCAAATCTTTGTACCGGTAATGATGTAGTCGTCCCCATCCCGCACCGCTTTGGTCTGCAGTGAAGCGAGATCGGACCCTGCACCGGGCTCGGAATAGCCCTGACACCAGCGAATCTCGCCGCGACAAATCCGCCCGAGGTGCTCCCGCTTCTGCTCCTCGTTCCCGTACTGCAGGAGGGTGGGCCCGATCATGGTGAGCCCGAAGCCGATCAGGGGCGGCGGCAGGCGGAGCTTGGCCATCTCCTGCGAGAGCACCTTCGCCTCGGCCGGCGAGAGGGCGCCTCCGCCGTACTCCTTGGGCCAAGTGGGCGCGGTCCAGCCCCGTTCCGCCATGTGCAGAAGCCAGGTCTTCATCCCCGGAACGGCATAGCTTGCTTTGCGCCCGCCCCAGTTGCCTTCGAGATCATTCGCGGGGAGACCCACGATGTCGGGCGGCGCGGTCTTCATCAGCCAATCGCGGGTCTCGCGGCGGAAGGTCTCAAGCTCTGCCATGGGGGGGTCTCCTGCGTCGTGTTGCGCACAAGACAGTTTAACTCCACAGACGCGGCACGGCCTCACCCTCGCTTGGGGGGGCCTGCGCGGCTACTCTGCGCGCCGTGCGCATCCTCCTTGCGAGCCCCCGTGGCTTCTGCGCAGGTGTCGACCGGGCGATTGAGATCGTCGAACAGGCCCTCCAACGCTTCGGCGCCCCCGTCTACGTGCGCCACGAGATTGTCCATAACCGACACGTCGTGGAATCGCTGCGGGCCAAGGGCGCCGTGTTCGTGGAGGACCCGGCCGAGGTACCTGAGGGCGCGCTCCTTGTGTTTAGTGCCCACGGCGTCTCGCCGGCCGTCCGACAGGCAGCGGCGGACCGCAGACTTCGCATCGTCGACGCCACCTGCCCCCTCGTCACCAAGGTCCACGTCGAGGCTTTGCGCTTCGCGCGGGCGGACCACGAGATCGTGCTCGTGGGCCATGCCGGCCACGTCGAGGTCGAGGGCACGATGGGCCAGGCCCCGGAGCGCATGCACCTCGTGCAGGACACGGCGGACGTGGAGAAGCTCGAGGTTCGCGACCCTGAGCGCCTGGCAGTTCTGACCCAGACCACGCTTTCCGTCGATGACACCCGCGATCTGCTGGAGGCTCTGCGCCGTCGCTTCCCCCAGGTCCAGCTTCCGCGAAAGGACGACATCTGCTACGCGACGCAGAACCGCCAGAATGCCGTGAAGCAGCTGGTACGCAGTGCAGACGTGGTCCTCGTGGTGGGTGCGCCCTCCTCCTCGAACAGCAACCGCTTGGTCGAGATCGCGGCCAAGTCCGGAGCGCGTGCCCACCTCGTCCAGTCTGCCGACGAGATTGACCCGGGCTGGCTCGAGGGCGCGGCTTGCGTCGGCGTGACTGCTGGAGCGTCGGCGCCGGAAGTCCTCGTGGAGCAAGTGGCCGAGCGGCTGCGCAGCCTCGCCGGAGGCGAGGTGCGCGTCGATTCCATGCCGACGGTCGACGAAGGCGTGGTGTTCCAGCTTCCCGCCGAGCTCCGCTAGTGCCCGTGCGTCCAGAAGCCGAGGATCCGAGAGCCGAATCCGATGAGGCCGAACTCTCTGGCAGGGACCCGCCGGACGATCCCGAAGCGGGGCCGGCCCTCCCCTCGGCCGCACTCGCCTCGCGCGCCGCCCGCGCTCCAGCTCCCGCCCGGACTTCGACCCGCCCACAGACGGAGCGCGAGATCTGGGCTCTTGCCTGGCCCGTCATCCTGTCGCAGGTGCTCGCGAGCATCGTAAGCCTCGTCGACATGGGGATGGTGGGGCGACTCGGTCGCGACGCCCAGGCGGCGGTCACCTACACGAGCCAGTTCCAGAACCTCGCGCAGTCGATCCTCTTTGCGGTGGGCACCGCCTGCGTGGCGCTGATCGCCCGGGCCATCGGAGCCGGCGAGCCCAAGCGTGCGCGCACGGCCCTGGCCGGCTCCCTCGTCCTTTCGGCAGGGATTGCAGGCGGATTCACGGCCCTAGTCCTCGCGCTGCCGCGCCCCCTTCTCGTTCTGCTCGACGCGGCACCCCACGTGGTCAACACAGCGATCCCCTACTTCCGCTTGACACTTGGCTCAACGCTCCTTCTCGCCGTATCGATCATCATCGAGAGCGCGTTCCGTGCGACGCGGCGCACGGATCTCGCTCTGGTGATCGCACTGGTGGTGACCGTCGCGAAGATCGTGCTCAATGTCTTGCTCATGTTCGGTACCTTCGGGTTTCCCCGACTCGAGCTCGTGGGCGCGGGGCTTGCCACCCTGATCTCACAGATTGTTGCGGTCGTGCTCTTCGCCGCGACGTCTCAGCGGTCTGGTGAGGGAGCGCCCCTGCGTTTGTCTCCGGCCGACTTCGTGCGTGCGCGCCCGATGTTGGGTCCGATTACCCGGATTGCGCTCCCCGCGATCGGCGAACGCGTCGTTTTGCAGATTGCCATCATGACCTACGTGACAGTACTCGGGCACTATGGGACGGCAGACGTCGCCGCCTATGGAATCGGCACCCGGCTCATGTCCTTCTCGTGGATCCCCGGCACCGGATTCTCCGTCGCCGCGGCGACGCTGGTCGGCCAATCCCTCGGCGCACGCCAACCCGACGAAGCGGCGCGGGCGGGCTGGCGGGCGGCGCGCTTTGCGCTCATCGTGTCCATCATCCTCGGACTCGCCTTCGGCCTCGCGCGGGAACCCATCGCGCGGCTCTTTACGAGCGACCAAGGCGTGGTCGAAGCGCTCGGACCGTTCATGCTGCTGCTCGCCCTCGCGCAACCTCCGATGGGGGTCCACTTCACGCTGGGCGGCGCACTCCGCGGCGCAGGCGATACATGGACCGTGCTGGTGGCGGCGACCCTCGGCAACTGGGGCTTCCGGGTGCCGATCGCCCTCGTCGCCTCGGCGGGGTTGCAGCTCGATGTGGTTTGGGTGTGGGCGGCGCTCATCGCGGATCACTTCGCACGAGCGGTCTGGCTGACGATTTCCTTTCGCGGCGGGAAGTGGCAAAACCGCGGAGAGTAGGCTGCCAAACCCCGGCGTTCGGGCCGGCGCCCGCCCCCCTAGGGCGGTGCTACCGGCGGGGCAGCCGGATCTCGATGATCCCCCGCTGCGGGTAGCGCCCCGAGAGGCGTGAGAACAGAAGCCCGGCACGCATCTGCCAACCATACTTCTGTGTCAGCACCGAAAATGCGTGCTCCATGCCCTTTGGGTCCTCGACGAGACGCGCTTCGCCATCCACCCACTCCCCGTGCACCTTGCCCCGGAAGTCGCACGCCGCAAGGCGGACGCGCCTTGTAGCGCGCACCCGCTTTACCTTTCCCGACGTCGTGTTTGTATACACGAACAAGAGTTTATCTTTCGGTCCCTTTCCCGGGTCTTCGGCGATCCAGACCGGTGTACGAACCTCGCGGCCGTCACGCCGAAAGGTGGCGAGGGATACGTAGCGCTCCTGCGCGGCGTCGAGGCTCACGCGACCGCCTCGATCTCGAAGACGAGTCGCTTCTCCGGCTCCCCCACCGCGTCGACCCGGACCGTGCCGCCACGTGTGAGCTTGCCGAAGAGCAGCTCCTCCGCGAGCCGGTCCTTGAGCTCCGTCTGGATCACGCGCCCGAGAGGCCGCGCACCGAAGAGCGGGCTGTAGCCCTTTTCTGCCAGAAGGGCGCGGGCGGCGGGGGCCAGCACGAGCTTCACCTTCCGGCCCTTCAGCTCGCGATCCACTTCAGCCACGAACTTGTCCACCACCCGGGCCATCACCTCAGGCCCGAGCCGTTCGAAGCTCACGACCTCGTCGAGCCGATTGCGAAACTCAGGGCTAAAGAGCTTCTCCACGGCCTTCGAGGCATCGCCTTTGGGCGCGCCCGAGAATCCGATCGAGCGACTCGTCATCTCCCGGGCGCCAAGGTTCGAAGTCATGATGAGCGTCACGTGACGGAAGTTGGCCTCTCGGCCGGCGTTGTCGGTAAGGGTCGCGTGGTCCATCACCTGAAGCAAAATGTCAAACAGGTCGGGGTGCGCCTTTTCGATCTCGTCTAGGAGGACGACGGCGTAGGGGTGCTTGCGCACTTTCTCGACGAGCTGCCCCCCCTGGTCGTAGCCCACGTAGCCCGGCGGCGCGCCGATGAGCCGCGCCACGGCGTGTTTCTCCATGTACTCGCTCATGTCGAAGCGCAGGAAGGGGACGGCGAGGCAGTGGGCGAGCTGCTTCGCGAGCTCCGTCTTCCCCACCCCTGTGGGGCCGGTAAACAGGAATGAGCCGATCGGCCGGTTCTCCCCGCCGAGCCCGGCACGGGCCCGTCGCACGGCGCGCACCACGGTCGCGACGGCCGCGTCCTGGCCGAAGACCACCGACCGCAACTCGGGTTCGAGGTCCTCGAGGCGTTTGCGATCCGAAACGGAGGCCTGGACGAGGGGAATGCGGGCCATCCGCGCCACGACGCCCTCCACCTCGCGCACGCCGACGGTCTTGCGGCGCTGCGCGGCGGGGCGCAGTCGCTCGGCCGCGCCGGCCTCATCCATCACATCGATCGCCTTATCCGGGAGGAAGCGGTCGTGGAGATGCTTCACCGAAAGCTCGACGGCCGCCCGCAAGGCGGGCGCTGTGTAGCGCACGCCGTGGTGTTCCTCGTAGCGTGGCGCGAGTCCTTGAAGGATGCGGACCGCTTCCTCCGTGGACGGTTCGTGGATGTCCACGCGCTGGAAGCGCCGGGACAGTGCCCGGTCCTTCTCGAAGTGGCGGTACTCTTGATAAGTCGTCGAACCCATGCAGCGAAGCTCGCCGGACTGAAGCAGGGGCTTTAACAGATTGGATGCGTCGATGGTGCCACCCTGCGCGGAGCCCGCGCCCAGGATGGTGTGGATCTCGTCAATAAACAGGATCGGGCGAGCCCTGCGCCGGATCGCGGCCACGAGCGCCTTAAAGCGCGCCTCGAAGTCGCCCCGGTACTTGGTCCCCGCGAGTAGCGCACCGAGGTCGAGCGCGAAGATCTCGGCTCCCGTGAGATCTTCAGGCACGCGACCGGCGTGGATCCTGAGCGCGAGACCTTCGGCGATCGCGGTTTTTCCTACGCCCGTCTCGCCGACGAAGATCGGGTTGTTCTTGCGCCGGCGCGCGAGGATGTGGACCGTGCGTTCGAGCTCTGCTTCCCGGCCTACCAAGGGGTCGAGCTGCCCTTGCGCGGCGCGCTCGGTCAGGTTGCTGGCAAAGGCGACCAGGGGATCCGCGGGCAGATCCTCGTCGGGCTCGCCCGCTCCAATCGCGCTGTCGCCCGCTGGATCGCTGCCCGAAATGGTCTCGCCCGGCACCTTTGTAATCCCGTGCGAGATGAACTTCAGCACGTCGAGCCGAGTCACGCCCTGTGCGCGCAGCAGCGCCACCGCGTGGGAATCCGGCTCTTGGAAGAGGGCCGCAAGCAGGTCGCCCGCGTCCGCTTCCTCTTTCTCCGCGTTCTCCACCTGCTGGAGCGCGTGCTGCACCACGCGATGGAAGGCCAGCGTCTGATGCGTCTCCACCGGCCCCTCTCCGGCGACGGTTTCGAGATCATCGGCGAAGAAGCGCCTGAGTTGGGCCTTCAGGGCTTCGACCTGCCCCCCACAGGCCCGCACGATTTGCACCCCCCGGTCGTCATGCAGCAGCGCATACAGGAGGTGTTCCGTCGTGAGATAGGCGTGACGGCGGACCATCGCCTCACGCACCGCCGCCTGGAGCGTCATCTGGAGGTCCCGTGAGATTCCGCTCATTCCGGCTCCACGCCAGCGCGCAGGGGGTATCCCCGTTCCTCGGCTTGCTTGTGAACAAGGGCGACCTTTGTCTCCGCGACTTCGAGCACATACACGCCGGCGATGCCCGCCCCGTTTCTGTGGACGTGCAGCATGATCTGGGTCGCCTCCGCGGGCCCCTTGCCGAAGATCTGTTCGAGAATCGCCACCACGAACTCCATGGGCGTGTAGTCGTCGTTGTAGAGGACGACCTTGAATCGCGCAGGCACGACCGTTTTGCGCCGCGTCTGCGTGGCGACGGCGCCCTCTCGCTCGCGCTCGATCCGGCGCCTCGTCTCTCCGCCGCCGCCGGGTCGCTGCGGGTCGCTCGCCATGGGGGTCAGGATAGAAGCTGGGGAGGCGCAGCGCCCGACCCCCTGTCAGAATCGCTTCTTGATGTCCGAAATCGAGCTCGCGGAGAGCGTCGGGGCCATCGGGCGCGACGAGTGGGACGGCCTGGTCGGGGACGGCTCGCCCTTCCTTGAGTGGGACTTCCTGGTCTCACTCGAGCAAGCGGGTTGCGTGGGCGCGTCTTCCGGTTGGGAGCCGCGGCCTCTGCTTGTCCGCGAAGGCGGAGCGCTGGTTGCAGCGTGCCCGCTCTATGTGAAGGGAAACAGCGAAGGCGAGTTTGTCTTCGACTTCGCGTGGGCCGAGGCGGCGCACCGGGCGGGGCTGCGTTACTACCCAAAGCTCCTGGTCGGGGTGCCCTTCACACCGGTGGCCGGCGCTCGTTTTCTGGTGCGCCGCGGGATCGACCGCGGTCGCTATGCACGGCTCCTCGGGAACGCGTTGCGCGAGCTCTGCGCGTCGAATGGGCTCTCGAGCGTGCATGTGAACTTCTGCCTCGAAGACGAGATGCAATGGCTGGCCTCGCTGGGCTTTCTTCCCCGGATTGGCTTTCAGTATCACTGGCGCAACGACGGCTACACCTCCTTCGACGAGTTTACGGCTCGCTTCCGGAGCAAGCGGCGCAATCAAATCGCGCGCGAGAGAAGGAGCCTTGCGAGCGAGGGTGTCACCCTCGAGATCGCAACCGGCGACGAGATTCCGGAGGCGGTGTTTCCGGACCTCTTTCGGATCTATCGCTCCACGGTCGACAAGAACCCCTGGGGTCGGCAGTACCTCAATGCGCGTTTCTTCGAGCTCCTCCGCGATCGGTTCCGGCATCGCCTGTGCGTGGTGTTGGCACGCAGGGACGGTGCGCTCTTGGCGGGAACGGTGAACGTCTTGAAGGGGAATGCGCTTTACGGCCGGTACTGGGGCGCCCTCTCCGAGATCCGCAATCTACACTATAATGTGTGCTACTACGCCGCCGTCGACCACTGCATCCGCAGGGGCCTCGAGCGCTTTGAGCCCGGAGCCGGCGGCGACTACAAGCAGATGCGGGGCTTTGATGCGACCCCGACCTTCAGCGCCCACTTCGTGCTCGAGCCACGGCTCGCCGCGGCGATCGAGCACCACCTCGAACGAGAGCGCGCTGAGGCCGCGAGTGAGATCCGCTGGCTGCGGGAGCACAGCGCGCTCAAGCCGAGAGGGAGCTAGAGTGGGGCTTCCGGGCGGGAGGGCAGATGGAGACGGACCTGTGGAGGCGCTGTAGCAGCTGCAAGGGCGCGATCGGCTTCGGCGCTCGCCACTGGATCTGCAACGTCTCGACGTGCAACCGCCCACGGACCGGACTCTTCTTCTGCAGCGTGTCGTGTTGGGAGGCGCACGTGCCGGTGATGCGTCACCGGGAATCCTGGGCGCTCGAGCGGCTCTCACCCACACGCGAGGAGTGGGCGCGCGCGGGAACGGGAACGTTGCCGGCGGCTACGGCACGCCCGCCGGAACCTGGCACCCCGCCGTCCTCCCCCCGATCCGCCGCGAGCCCACGACCTTTGACCACCCCTCCACTTTCTTCAGCCCCCCCTGCGCCCGCGCCGAGTCGCGAAACGCCACGGGAGATCCTCATCGTGGCCTCCAAGCTCAAGGGCTATGTGCGTGCGCGCTCGGGAATGAATACCTCCGAGAGCGTGCTCGACGTGCTCTCCGATTCGGTTCGCGCACTGTGCGACGAGGCCATTCGCAGTGCGCAGCGTGACGGGCGCAAGACCGTGATGGACCGCGATTTTCCCCGCCGCCGATAAGCCGAGTGGCAAGCTCCGTCGCTCCGAATCCCAGATCGCAATGGGTCCCGCGGCTCCCGATCGACGGACGGCAAGCGCTGCGGTCGAGGTCCTCTGCTAGCCCTCCGCCGATCCTGCCCGACGGTGAGCCAGCATGCGCTTCAGCACGACGTCGATTCCCGCCTGGGGAAGCCCCAGTCCGCCGTCGACCAGGAGATTCTGTCCTGTCATGAAGCCGGAGAGGTCGCTTGCCAGAAACAGGATGACGCTCGCCACGTCTTCAGGCGTCCCTGTGCGTGCAAGCGGGGTAGACGCGAGCACGGGCTCGAGGGCTTTCGGAATCTGAAACAGGAGCTCAGAAAGGGGGGTTCGGATCATTCCCGGCGAAACGCAGTTAACCCGGACCGTGGGACCGTATTCCTGCGCCGCGCCCATGGTGAGGGCGACCACGCCCGCCTTTGCCGCCGAGTAGGCGAGCTCCCCGCGCGTCGGTCGTGGAGCGCTCCCGGACGCGTTGCTCACGACCGATCCACCGCCCCCTTTCAGCATGATGGGGATGGCGGCACGCATGCCGTGGTAGACACCCGTGAGGTTCACAGCAAGGACTCGTTCCCAGGCCGCGGGCGGAGTCTCATGGAGAAGCGCGACGTGACCGCAGCCCGCATTGTTCACGAGAATGTCGAGTCCGCCCATGCGCTCGGCGGCACTGCGTACCGCACTCTCTACTGCGTGACCGTCAGCCACGTCGACGGCGTAGGCCAAGCCGCCGAGTTCTTTCGCGCTGCGTTCGGCGGCTTCGGCGTTAAGGTCAAGGATTGCAAGTCGCGCGCCCTCGGCAGAAAAGCGCCGGCACACCGCGAGGCCAATTCCCGACGCGCCGCCGGTCACGATTGCACGCCTGCCATCGAGAAGCTGAGACATGTCAGTGCCTCACCAGCGGGATGCTCTGCTCCTTCCACACGTTCGCGATCTCCTGGGTGGTGGGTCCGGGGAGCCTATCACTTGGCACGAGCGCTTGGGGAAGCAGATCCACCCCGAGGACCTCTGGCCCGGGCAGTAGATCGGCCTCCCGGGCTTGTCGACGGCACTCGTCTCGCTCTACCGTGGTCCCGACGTGGACAAGCAGGCCCTTGTCGCTCAGCTCGTCGAGCGCTTGCGCGAGACTCTCCGCGTGGCCGAGCAGGCCCGCGACGCCGCGGAGGAGGAGGCTCGCGAGGGGGCTACACCGGCGGAGAAGCGCGAGGACGCACGCACGGCGCTCGAGTTCCAGAGTCTTGCCAAGGGGCAGTCGCAGCGCGCCACCCGAGCGCGCACGGAGCTCGCAACCCTGGACGGCTTCCGTCCCCGCCGGCTGGAACAGGACGAGCCCGTCGCCCTTGGCGCCCTGGTTGAGGTCGAGCACCGAGGTGGCGGGTTCACGATCTTCCTTGCGCCCGTCGGCGCGGGCGAAGAGCTCGCAGGCCCCGGCGGTGACGGATTTCTCTCGGTCGTGACGCCCGCATCGCCCATCGGACGCGCCGTTCTCGGGAGGCGCGTGGGAGAGAGCTTCGAGACGCGGATCGGCGGCGAGTTGCGGGAGTGGACGATCACCTACGTCGAGTAGGGGGCGTGGGCCCTCCAAAGCGCGCGAGCGAGCGCCTGTCCCTCGTGGCGGGCGCGACAAGCCAAATCTCTGGTGGAACGGGAGCAAAGCCTTTTTCTCCAACTGTGACCGAAACGCCGCCATACTGTGTGGATCGGCGAAGGCAGGGGCCTACGATCAGCAGCGGGCAGAACGCGGGCGGTACCGGCCGTGGGAATCGTGGGATAGGAGCCCAAGGGCGTGTTTGAAGCTGCCGAGCTGGGTCACACCGTCGACAAGGAGACCTACCGAAAGCGGGTTCCCGCGCTCCGCGAGGCGCTGCTCGATGCCCAGTACGACCTCGGCCAGACCCGGCGCTCTTCCGTGCTTTTTCTCTTCACCGGAGTGAAGGCGTCAGGAAAGACCGAGACGATTCAGCGGCTCCTTGAATGGATGGATCCGCGCTTCATCGATACCCACGCCCGCCAAGAGCCCACGCAAGAAGAGCGCGAGCGTCCCCCGATGTGGCGATACTGGCGCGCCCTCCCTCCGAAGGGCCGCATCGGGATCTTTCTCGGACATTGGTACACAGATCCACTTTGGGCTCGGGTCACAGGCGAGCTCGGGGATGCCGCCTTCGAAAAGCGGATCGCGGAGATCAACCGCTTTGAGCGGATGCTGAGTGATGAGGACGTCATCGTTGTCAAGTTCTATCTGCACGTCACGAAGAAGCAGCAGCGAAAGCAGCTCGATCGGCTCGCCGCCAATCCCCGCACGGCATGGCGCGTCACCAAGGAGGACTGGGAGACCCTTTCGCTGTATGACCAGGCCGAAGAGGTGGGCGAGCATCTGGTTCGCGTCACCAGCGCTCCTCATGCGCCGTGGCTCGTGATCGAAGGCGCCGACGCGCGTTACAGGGATCTCGCGGTCGGCGAAACCGTATTGGAAATCCTGCGGCACGCGCTCGAGAAGCGCCCCCGGCGACCCCCCGCGCCTCGACCGCGCACGAGAGTCCCGCCCATGGACGAACGTACCGTGCTCTCGGAACTCGATCTCTCTCAGAAGATGAGCGAGTCGCTGTACACACGGGAGCTCGAGAAGTGGCAGGGCCGGCTGGCCTTGCTTTCGCGGGAAAAGAAATTCCGCAAGCGCTCGCTCGTGGCTCTTTTCGAGGGAAACGACGCCGCGGGAAAGGGGGGCACCATTCGCCGCGTGGCTCGTGCCCTCGACCCGCGCCTCTACAACATCGTGCCGATCGCCGCACCGAGCGACGAGGAAAAGGCTCACCCGTACCTCTGGCGCTTCTGGCGTCGTCTCCCCGGGCTCGGACACTTCACGGTCTTCGACCGCTCGTGGTATGGCCGGGTCCTCGTGGAACGCGTCGAAGCCCTGTGCCCTGAGGCGGATTGGTGGCGCGCATACAGTGAAATCAACGACTTCGAAGCCGAACTCGTCGAGCACGGCGTCGTGGTCGCGAAGTTTTGGCTAGCGATTAGTCGTGAGGAACAGCTGCGACGCTTCAAGGAACGGGAGCGCACCGCCTACAAGCGATTCAAGATCACTCCCGAGGACTGGCGCAACCGCAAAAGATGGGAGGCGTACAGCGAGGCGGTGTGTATGATGGTCGAGCGAACCAGCACCGAAACCTCCCGCTGGACGCTCGTGGAGGCTGAAGACAAATACTTCGGGCGGGTCAAGGTGCTCCGGACGCTCTGTGCGCGGCTTGAGGAGAAGCTCTAGAGGCTCCTGAGAGATCAGGTCGAACCGGTTCGCTCACGAGTAGATCCCAAAATCGCGGATCCAACCCTGACCTCCCTCTCCGTTAGCGTGGCGGTCTAGACGCAGCCTCTCTCCTTCGATCTCATCGGAGCCAGCCCGGCAAGCAACCGGCGCGGCGACACTCGTCTTCGATGCCATCCTCGGCGTACGCCTTGGCTCGCTCGTAGTCATGCTGCGCCGCCGCAACCGGCGCTTCGTCGCAGGCGGTCTCGCCGGGAACGTGGGTTTGGTACGCGGATCCCAGGTTCTCTCGGTGCCGGCAGGAGCGATAGTCCCGTTCGGCGAGCTCCAGGGCGTGGGCTGCCCGCTCCTCATCCTGGCGGGCTTGCCGGAGCTTCTGGCGCCAGCGCGTCTCCTCCGCCGCGTCGGGGTCCGCATCCCCCGAGCGCTTGGCTGAGACGTTGCGATGGGGAGCAGAGGGAGAGGACGTGTCCGAACTTGCTTGGCCGCGCCGGGGCGACTCGGCATCGCGGCGGAGGATCTCAGAACCCGGCGGGACTAGCTTCGGGTCGTCCGTAATGCCCAAGCTTCCATCGGGAGTACGGTAGGTAAGGAGCTCACCGGCAAGCGCCAGGGGAGCCACCAGCGCGACCGACAAGAGTCCCAATAACAGAGCGCGCACAAACAACCCCCCAGAACATCCGTATCGGCAGCCGACGAGGGAGACTGCATTCCCCCGAGGGGGGGCTCGCCTTTAGGTTGGGCCCAGTTCATGGTTTAATTGTTTCCTCTCTAAGAGTTTTTCCGAGAGGGAGAGAGACAGGGTTCTATTATGCGAAACATCGTCACTGCCTTCGTGTTCTCGCTACTCCTCGCCGGCTCCGCGAACGCCATGGGCAACTTCTCAGGCACGCCGGAGGGGGGGAACGACCCGCCGAGTATCCCTGAGCCCGCCGCTCTGGCGGTCTTCGGAGTCGGGGCGGTCGTGGTCGGATACGCGCTCCATCGGCGTCGGGCCAAGTAAGCAGGAATCACACTCAGCGCTGTTCCCGCTCGCGCGAACGACTGATTACTCGTCTAGAGCCCTCCCAAGATTGTCGCAGCAGGCTGTAGTTCAGGTTCCGTCTTGGGAGGGACCGGCGAGGCTCTTCCCGCGCCCAGTCCCTCTTTGCTCCTTGCCGCTCCTAGGCCAGGCTGTGTCTTCGAGATCCCGAGCGCGAAACCCCGAGCGAGATCGGGGCTTTAGAAAACGCGCTCCTAAAAGTAAGCGCTAGGTAAGCAACCGCTCCCGGCGCGCGGCGTCCCGCTCCTCCCGGGCGGCGAGTACCGCCTCGCGCGCCTCCCTCCCCGTGACCGTCTTCTTCTCCAAGAGGAGCTTCGCCACCGCCTCGACCTCCGCCCAGTGGTGGTCGAGGACCACCTTCGTCCGGAGCCGAAGCCACCGTAGCGCCCCGACCCCTTCGCCACGCCCGGCGGGTAGCTAGGAGGCAGCTAAGCGAAAGATCATAGAAAGATGAGAACTCCGGCCGAGAACTCCATTTACAATCGTCTCGATCGTGAGAAGGAGTTGCCGGGGTCAACCTTCAGCCCCGGACCCGCCGGCCCTGTCGGAAGGTGCTGCACTCGTTCCCATTGCACTCACCAAGAGGAAGTCCCATGCGTTTCCGTCTCCGCCTCTCCTCGTCCAGCCTGATTCTGACGCTCTCGGCCGGGTTGCTCGTCGCCGCGTCCGCGTCGGGATTGGCTCCGGGGCCGGTCGTCGGCTGGGGCTACAACTTCTATGGCGAGTCGACGCCTCCAGCCTCGGTGAACGGGACCTCCGGGACTGCAACCGCGATCGCCGCGGGCTTGACCCACAGCTGCGCGATCCAAAGCGGCACGGGCGCTGTCATCTGCTGGGGCGACAACACCTATGGTCAGTTGAACGTGCCGGCCTCAGTGAACGGGACCTCCGGCAGCGCGACCGCGATCGCCGCGGGCTTTGCTTTCAGCTGCGCGATCCAGGCCGGGACGGGCGTCGAGGCGTTCCTCTGGAACGGCGACTCGGGGGCCAAGTCCCCGACACCGCTCGGGAGCGGCGGGAGGCCGAAGCCCTGACGACGTCTCAGGTCACGCGCTCTCCGGCAGAGCTGCCGGCGCGGGCTGCCCGCTCCAGCGCTCACGCCAGCGATGGGCCAGGACAAGAAGAGGCGGCTGAAGCACGCGGGTGAGGCCCGCGAGGACGAAAGAACCCCCAATCACGACGACCGCCAGGGGCTTCTGGGTCTGCGCGCCGATGCCGTGGGACACGGCGGCGGGAAAGAGACCGAGCATCGCCACAAGCGTCGTCATGAGGACAGGGCGGAAGCGCTGCTCCGCGGCAATCTTCGCCCCTTCCTCGACGGAACGACCTTCCGACCACTGGGTCTGTGCATAGGTCACCATGAGGATGGCGTCCTGGATAGCTATACCGAAGATGGAGACAAAGCCCATCGCTGCCGACACCGAGAAGTTTATTCCGGTGAGGAGCAGGGCGAGAAGACCTCCGGCGCACGCCACCGGGATATTCAGGAGCACGACTGCAGTAAAGAGCCAGTCCTTCACCGCGCTGAAGACGAGAAACGCGATCAGGCCGATGGTGATTGGAATGATGACGAGCAGACGCCCTTCCGCTTCGTGGAGCTCGTTGATCTCTCCAGCCCAGTCGAGCCGAGTCCCGTAGGGGATCTTGACCTTCGAAGCAATTGCGGCGGAAGCCTCGCCAATCGTGCTCGCCAGATCACGCCCCCGCACGGAGAACTTCACAGGGGCATAGCGTCGGCCGTCCTCGCGGTAGATGACGGAGGGACCGTCCACGAGCTCAATCTTTGCAATCTGACCCAGCGGAATTTGAGAGCCGTCGGGGGTCGCCACCGTGATTTGGCGAATGGCCTCAACCGTGCGCCGGTAGGGCTCGGACCAGCGGACCACCACGTCGAACCGCTTCTCACCCTCGAACACCTGCGTCACCGCCTGGCCACCGATCGCTGCCTGAATCACGGTCGCGATGTCCCCCGTGTTGAGGCCGTAGCGGGCGGCCTGCGGCCGGTCCACCGAGATCGTGATGTTGGGCTGTCCCAGCGAGGAGAAGAGGCCGACGTCCTTGATGCCACGGACATCGGACAGGACGTCGGACACGGAGTCCGCAATTTCGTGATTGGTGTGAAGGTCAGGGCCGACGATCTTCACGCTGTTCTCGCCCTTTACTCCGGAAACCGCCTCTTCCACGTTGTCTGAGATCATCTGAGAGAAGCCAAACACGACGCCCGGGAATGCCTGACTGAGCTCCTGCGAGAGCTGGTCGGTCAGCTTCTCCTTGGTGAGGCCCGCGGGCCAGGTCCCGAAGGGCTTGAGGGGCGCAAACAGCTCGATGTTGTCGAAGCCCGACACATCGGTTCCATCGTCCGGGCGGCCAAGCTGTGACACCACAGTCTCGACTTCAGGGTGCTTCCGGATGATCTGACGAATCCGACCGACGTACTGCGACGACTGCTCGAGGGAGACGGACTTTGGAAAGGTGGCGCGGATCCAGAAGTTTCCCTCTTCGAGTTTCGGCATGAACTCGCGTCCAAGCAGCGAGAAGAAGACGACGCAAAGAACCAGCGGACCCAGCGTGAGTACAACCGCACCTTTCGGGTGCCGAAGCGCGAGGTCGAACATCGGGTCGTAGATGCGATGGAGCCAGCGCATCAGCGCATTCTCCGTTTCCTGGGCATTCACCGGTACGAATCGCACCACGAGAACCGGCGTCAGCATGAGGGCCAGGACGGCTGCGCCGCCGATGGCGAACGCATAGGTGTGCGCCATGGGAGCGAAAATGACGCCTGATACGCCCGTCATGGTAAAGAGCGGTAGGAACGTCACGAAGATGATGAGACGCGAGAAGCCTAGGGGTCTCCCGACTTCTCCCACCGCCGAGAGGACCCGCTCCTTCATCGAGCCCGTACCATGGGAGCCCAGGTGTCGGAAAATATTCTCGACGACGATCACCGTCGAGTCGACGATGATCCCAAAGTCGACCGCGCCGAGAGAGATCAGGTTCGCAGGCGTACCGGTCGCCACCATCCCGCAGAAGGCCACGAGCAGCGACAGCGGGATGTTCACCGCCGCAATGATCGCACCCCGTGTATTGCCCAGGAAGAAGACGAGCACGATCGATACCAACAGCATGCCGAGGAGAAGGTTCTCCATGACCGTGTGTGTCGTGAGCCGTACAAGCTCGCCCCGGTCGTAGTAGGGCTCGATTTCCATGCCCGGGGGCAGCAAGTGATTTTCTCGGATCTCTTTGACGCGTTGATGGATCCCCTCAAGCGTCGGGCCGGTCTCTCCGCCGTAGCGCATGAGTACGATGCCTTGAACCACATCGGGCTCATCGTCATGGCCGACGATGCCGAGCCGCGGCCGCGCGCCTTCGACGACGTTCGCGACATCACGGATTCGAACCGGAACTCCCTTCACCGTCTGGATGACGGTCTGCTCGATGTCGTGGGTCGACCGGAACAGGCCGAGGCCACGCACGTCATAGGACTGCTCGCCCAGCGTGACCCGCTGGCCACCTACATTCTGGTTTGCATTGGGGAGAGCCGCCGTCACCTGCCCGAGCGAGACGCCCTGCCCTCGCAGCCGGTAGGGATCGACGTCGACGTGATACTCCTTGGTCTCGCCGCCGTAGCTCGTGACGTCGATCACGCCAGGAACCCGGCGAAACTCGCGTTCCAGGATCCAGTCTTGAGCGGTCTTGAGATCCCGGATGGTGTAGCCCTTGCCGCGGACGATGTAGCGGAAGACCTCCCCGATGGCATTCCAGGGCGAGATCTGAGCTTGAAGTCCATTCGGCAGCGTGACGAACTGGAGGCGATTGATCACCTCCTGGCGCGCGTCCTTGTAGTCCGTGTCCCATCCGAAGTAGCACTTCACATCTGAAAGGCCGAACAGAGATTGTGACCGGATGTGTTCGAGGCCGGGCATCCCAGCGAGGGTGACCTCGAGCGGGATCGTAATCTGCCGCTCCACCTCCTCTGCGCTCCAGCCTTCCGGTTGCGTGATGAGCTCCACGAGCGGCGGCACCGGATTCGGATAGGCCTCGATGTCGAGCCGCTCGTAGGCAATGAGCCCTGCGACGATGAGTGCGAGTACGACGACCACCACCGCGGACGGCGAGTCCAGGGCAATCGTGACGAGGCGCCGAATCATCGCCTAGAGCATTCCAAGGACGAGAATGGCCCCTGAGGTCACCACCTCGTCGCCTTCCTGGAGTCCGTGCAGGATCTCAAGCGCGCCGTCGCTGCCTTCGTCGTCGACTTGGACCGGACGTCGTTCGAGCTTGAGCGATCCGTCGGACGTCGCTCCGGTGTGTACAAGAACCACGGTCTGGTCGCCCTGGCGCAGGACCGCGGCGCGCGGCACGGCCAGCACCCTGTGACCCGGCACTGTGATGCCAACGGAGGCATACATCTCGGGCTTTAGCGCCCGATCTTGATTGTCGATCACCACGCGTACCCTCGCCGTGCGCGATGCGGGATCGATCGCCCCCGAGATCCAGTCGACCTTCCCCGTGAAGGTACGATCCGGAAAGCTCACGACGCGCACCGCGGCCGGTGCACCGATCTGGATGCGGGGGAGGTCCATCTCGAAGACGTCGGCCAGGACCCAGACCT
>Ga0074046_10000257_pt1 | contig 47289 bp, 35 predicted proteins | sample BogForMeECP23OM3_FD_94441 | JGI IMG/M metagenome (GOLD analysis project Ga0074046, IMG submission 94441) | Bog forest soil microbial communities from Calvert Island, British Columbia, Canada - Bog Forest MetaG ECP23OM3 | ecosystem: Environmental > Terrestrial > Soil > Wetlands ... | reverse complement strand
GCCGCGCGGGGAGCGGCAGCCGGGCCGCGCGGGGAGCGGCAGCCGGGCCGCGCGGGGAGCGGCAGCCGGGCCGCGCGGGGAGCGGCAGCCGGGCCGCGCGGGGAGCGGCAGCCGGGCCGCGCGAGGGTACTTAGGCGCGCCGAAGCGCGAAGCCATAGCGGACAAACGTACTGGTGGGTAGGTAGTCTGGACGCGACCCTGTGGAAGCGGGCCATCGAAAGGTTGTGCTCCATGGACTTTGGCTACGATGCCAGGACGCTTGATCTGCGTAAGCAACTGCTCACCTTCATGGAGGAGCGGGTCTACCCGGCCGAGGAGGTGTTCGCGGAGCAGGTCGAGGCCGCGGCCGCCCAGGGCCAGGTGTGGGAGCGGATGCCGGTCACCGCGGATCTCAAGGCCGAAGCGCGCAGCCGCGGATTGTGGAACCTGTTCCTGACCGGCAAGTCCGCGACCGCGGTCGGCAAGCTCGACTCGAGCTTGCTGCCGGATCCGCCGCTGACCAACCTGCAGTACGCGCCGCTGGCTGAGATCACCGGGTGGAGTCCCGCGCTGGCGCCCGAAGCCCTCAACTGCGCCGCTCCCGACACCGGCAACATGGAGGTGCTGGCCGAGTTCGGCTCGCCGGAACAGCAGGAGCGCTGGCTCCGCCCGCTGCTCGAGGGCACGATCAGGTCTGCCTTCTGCATGACCGAACCCGACGTGGCCTCAAGCGATGCGACCAACATCGCCACCACGATCGCCATGGACGGCGACGGCTGCGTGATCAACGGCCGTAAGTGGTGGTCCAGCGGCGCGATGAGCTCGGACTGCCAGATCTTCATCGTGATGGGAGTGTCGGGCGAGGCCGCCGAAGGCCACGGCAGGCACTCCATGATCCTCGTCCCTCGCGATACGCCGGGGGTGACGGTCAAGCGCGGGATGAGGGTCTTCGGCTACACCGACGGGACGCACGGCGGCCATGCCGAGGTCATATTCGACAACGTCAGGGTGCCCATCCAGAACCTGATCTCCGGCGAAGGCGACGGGTTCGCGATCGCGCAGGCGCGGCTTGGCCCCGGCCGCATCCACCATTGCATGCGGCAGATCGGCGCGGCCGAACGCGCCCTCGAGCTCATGTGCACCAGGGCCACCAGCCGCACCGCCTTCGGCAAGCCCCTGGCCGAGCAGGGCGTCATCCAAGACTGGATCGCCGAGTCCAGGGTAAGAATCGAGCAGGCGCGACTGCTCGTGCTCAAGACAGCGTGGCTGATGGACACCGTGGGCAACAAGGGGGCGCACACCGAGATCCAGGCGATCAAGATCGTCACCCCCGCCATGGCCGAGTGGGTGATCGACAGGGCGATCCAGGCCCACGGCGGCGGCGGTGTCAGCCAGGACTTCCCGCTAGCCCACCTGTGGGCCAGCGCGCGCACGCTCCGGTTCGCCGACGGCCCGGACGAGGTGCACAAGAGGTCCCTGGCCCGCCGCGAGCTGAGGAGGGCCACCAGCTAGACGAACGCCCCGAGCTAGACGAACGCCCCCAGCTAGCTAAACGCCCGAGCCACGTAAACGAGCAACGTGACCGGTGCGAGCACCACGGCCGTTAGGGAAAATAAAGGAGAGGAACCTAAGTGACAGACAGAATCGCGATCGTGACCGGCGCAGCCCGCGGCATCGGTGCCGCCACGGCGCTTCGGCTGGCCGCGGACGGGATGGCCGTGGCGGTCCTCGACCTGGACGAGGCCGCGTGTGCCGGGACGGTGAAGGAGATCGCCGACGCCGGCGGCAGCGCGCTCGCGGTGGGCGCGGACGTGAGCAAGAGCGACGACGTCAAGGCCGCGGTCGAGCAGGTGGCCGACGAGCTTGGCGGGCCCACCGTGCTGGTGAACAACGCGGGAGTGATCCGCGACAACCTGCTGTTCAAGATGACCGACGACGACTGGGACACGGTCCTCGGGGTGCACCTGCGCGGCGCGTTCCTGATGACCAGGGCCGTGCAGAAGTACATGGTCGACCAACGGTGGGGACGCGTGGTCAACCTGTCGTCTTCTTCCGCGCTCGGCAACCGCGGGCAGGTCAACTATTCCGCGGCCAAGGCTGGCATGCAGGGCTTCACCAAGACCCTGGCCATCGAACTCGGGCCGTTCGGGATCACCGCGAAGGCGGTCGCGCCCGGGTTCATCGCCACCGACATGACCGCGGCCACCGCCGAGCGGGTCGGCGTGCCGTTCGAGGACTTCGCCAAAGCCGCCGCGGAGCGGATCCCCGTGCGCCGGGTGGGGCAGGGGGCCGACGTGGCCCACACCATTTCCTTCCTGGTCAGCGAGGGCGCTGGCTTCGTCTCCGGCCAGGTCATCTACGTGGCAGGTGGGCCGCTGTGCTAACCGAAGCGCAATCAACGCCAGACGCGATCCGCGAGCGGGTCCGCGCCTTCCTCGCCGAACACGATCCGGCCGAGATGGGCAAGCAGGACTTCCTCAACGCAAGGTTCGACGCGGGCCTGGCCTGGGTGCACTATCCGGAGGGGCTCGGCGGCCTGGGCGTGTCGCGCACGCTGCAGAGCGTCGTCGACGCCGAGTTCGCCGCGGCCGGCTCGCCGACCAACGACCCGGAGCGCAACGGCATCGGGCTGGGCATGGCCGCGCCGACCATCCTCGCCTACGGTAACGACGAGCAGCAAAAACGCTGGCTGCGCAAGCTCTGGACGGCCGAGGAAATCTGGTGTCAGCTGTTCAGCGAGCCGGGCGCGGGCAGCGACCTGGCCGCGCTGGCCACCCGCGCGGTCCGGGACGGCGACGGCTGGGTGGTCTCCGGGCAGAAGGTGTGGACCTCGCAGGCCCATCAGGCCCGGCACGGGCTGCTGGTCGCCCGCACCGACCCCGACGTGCCGAAACACCAGGGGCTCACCTACTTCGCCCTGGACATGACGGCCCCCGGAGTCGAGGTCAGGCCGCTGCGCCAACTCACCGGCGAGGCCGAGTTCAACGAGGTGTTCCTGACCGACGTGCGGATACCCGACGAGGACCGGATCGGCCAGGTCGGCGAGGGCTGGAAGGTGGCCAACGCCACGCTGATGAGCGAGCGGGTCAGCATCGGCGCCTCCCGCGCGGCCCCGCGGGAGAGCGGCATGATCGCCTCGGCCGCCCGGACCTGGCGGTCCCGTCCCGAGCTGCGCACGCCGGGCCTGCACGACCGGATGCTGCGGCTGTGGACGGAGGCCGAGGTGGCCCGGCTGGCGGGGGAGCGGCTGCGCCAGCAGCTGGCCGCGGGCAAACCCGGACCCGAGGGTTCGGCCGCCAAGCTGGTCTTCGCCCGGCTCAACCAGGGAATTTCCGGATTCGAGGTCGAGCTGGCCGGGGGTGACGGGCTGCGCTACGACGACTGGACCATGCGGCGCCCGGAACACGCGAACTTCTACGGCCGCGGCCCCGGCTACCGCTACCTGCGCGCCCGCGGCAACTCCATCGAGGGCGGGACCTCAGAGATCCTGCGCAACATCGTCGCCGAGCGGGTGCTCGGCCTCCCCGCCGAACCCCGCGTCGACAAGGACGTGCCATGGAAGGACCTACCAAGGTGAGCGAAAGGTCCACCGCCGTAACCGACGAACTCCCCGATCTTCTTTATTCAGATACCGAACGGGCCTTGTCAGATGCCCTGGCTTCACTGCTTGCCGACCGGGGCGGACTGGACCAAGCGCTGGCGCGGATCGAGTCGGCTCAGACCTACGACGACAAGCTGTGGCAGGCCGTCGCCGCGGACCTGGGCTGCGCCGGGCTGCTGATCGGTGAACGCGACGGCGGAGCCGGCGCCTCCTACCGCGAGGCCGCCGCCGTCGCCGAGGTCCTGGGCAGCTTCGTCGCTCCGGTTCCGTTCCTCGGCAGCGCCGTCGTCGCCACCGCCGCCCTGCTGAGCGTGGCCTCCGGCGCCGCGGCGTCCTCGGGTACGCCGTTCACGCCGGCCAAGGCCGCGGCCGGCCTGCTCAAGCGGATGGCGGACGGCGGCGTGACCACGGCGCTGGCGGTCCCGTTCGCCACCGCGCTCGGATCGGCCTTCCCCACATCGGTCCGGGTGGCCGGGCCGCGGCCCGGCGACGCCGCGACCGGGGTGGCCCGGCTGCGGGGCATGGTCACCGGGGTCGCCGACGCGCTGCCCGCCGGGGTGCTGCTGGTCCCGGCCGACGGCGTGCCGCACGCCCTCTACCTGGTGGACGTGGCCGCCGAAGGCGTCGCCAAGGCGCCGGTGACCTCGCTGGACATGACCAGGCAGCTGTGCGACCTGTCGTTCGACGACGCACCGGCCACGCTGATCGCGTCCGGCCCGGCCGCGTCGGCGGCCCTGGACGCGGCGCTGGGTGCGGGCGCCGGGATCCTGGCCGCCGAACAGGTCGGGCTGGCCCAGCGCTGCCTGGACATGACGGTCGCCTACGTCTCCGAACGCCGCCAGTTCGCCCGTCCGGTCGGGTCGTTCCAGGGGCTCAAGCACCGGCTGGCCGAGGAGTGGGTGTCGGTCACGCAGGCCCGCGCGGCGTCCAGGTACGCGGCGGCGTGCCTGGCGTCCGGCTCGCCTGACACGAAGGTGGCCGTGGCGCTGGCCAAGGCCTACTGCTCGGAGGTCGCGGTGAACGCCGCGCAGGAATGCGTGCAGATGCACGGCGGCATCGGCTTCACCTGGGAACACCCGGCGCACTTGTACCTGAAACGCGCGAAGGCGGACTCGATCGGGTTCGGCACGCCGGATGCGCATCGCGCTGCGCTGGCGTCGCTGGTCAACCTGCCCGCCTCGTGATGGCTCCCGTTACGGACGGGGAGGCGGACCTGCGGAGCCGGGTCGCCCGGCTCTCGGTGGAGCAGAAGGTCCGGCTGCTGACCGGCGCGGACTTCTGGTCGCTGTATCCCGAACCCGCCGTTGGCCTGCGCCGCGTCGTGCTCTCCGACGGCCCGGCCGGGGTCCGCGGTCACACCTGGGACGAGCGCGATACCTCGGCGAACGTGCCGTCGCCGACCGCGCTGGCCGCCAGCTGGGACTGCGAGCGCGTCGAGGCGATCGGCAGGCTGCTCGCTCACGAGGCGCGGCGCAAGGGGGTGGACGTGCTGCTCGCCCCCACGGTCAACCTGCACCGGACCCCGTTCGGCGGCAGGCACTTCGAGTGCTTCTCGGAGGACCCGCTGCTCACCGCGCGGATCGGCGTCGCCTACGTGCGGGGCCTGCAGAACTCCGGGGTCGGGGCCACCGTCAAGCATTTCGTCGGCAACGACTCCGAGACGATGCGGATGACCGTCGACGTCCGCATCGACGAGCGGACGCTGCGCGAGCTGTACCTGGCCCCGTTCGAGGCGATCGTGCGCGAGGCCGGCGCCTGGTCGGTGATGGCCGCGTACAACGGGGTCAATGGGTCGACGATGACGGAAAGCCCGCTGCTGCGCGACATCCTGCACGATGAGTGGGATTACGACGGCCTGGTCATGTCGGACTGGACGGCCGCCCGGTCCACCGAGCCCGCCGCCCGGGCCGCCCTCGACCTGGCCATGCCGGGACCCGCGAACCGGTTCGGCCCATGGGGCGACGCGCTGCTGGCGGCCGTCCAGGCCGGCCGGGTCGACGAGGCGCTGATCGACGACAAGGTGCTCCGCATCCTGCGCCTGGCCGCGCGGGTCGGCGCCCTGACCGACGGCCCCGCGCCTGCGTCTGGCGCCGCCGTGGACATCCCGCGTGAACTGCGCGCCGCCGCGGCGGGCAGCTTCGTGCTGGCCCGCAACGACGGCCTGCTCCCGCTGAACCGCTCCGCGCTCGGCCGCGTCGCCGTCATCGGCCCGAACGCCGAGGTCGCGCGCACGCTCGGCGGCGGCAGCGCCACCGTCTTCCCGCCCTACACGGTCTCCCCGCTCGACGGCCTGCGGGCGGCCGGGCTTGCCGTGGCGTTCGCACCCGGCGTGCTCGGACACCTGAGAACCTCGGCGGCCCGCGCCCCCTGGCTGCTACGACCCGACGGCTCAGGCCCCGGCGCCGAGGTCCGGTTCTTCTCGCCCACCGGTGAGCTCGTCGGATCTGAGCGCCGAGACGGCGCCGTGTTCCGGTGGATGAACGGATTCGACTCCGTCGGGGCCACCGAATCGATCGCCCGGCTGGAGGTCAGCTGCGTGATCCGGGCCACCGAGGGCGGCGTCTACCAGCTCGGCGTCTCCGGGCTCGGACAGTTCCGCCTGCTGGTCGACGGAGCTGTTGTCTTCGACGAGACGCTGACCATGCGGGAGGGCGCGGACCCGGGAGAGATCCTGATGGCCCCGCCGCAGCGGCTGGCACCAGTCGAGCTTGCCGCGGGCCAGGCGGTGACCGTGCGGATCGAGCACGACGTGCACTCCTCGCCGATGGCGGGCTTCGGCACGTTCTTTCAGCTCGACCTGGAGGCGCCGCACGGCACCGACGACGAGGAGATCGCCGCCGCGGCCGAGGCGGCCGCCGGGAGCGATGTGGCCGTGGTGGTGGTCGGCACCACCGCCCAGGTGGAGAGCGAGGGCTTTGACCGCTCGTCGCTGGCCCTTCCCGGACGCCAGGACGAACTGGTCCGCCGGGTGGCGGCGGCCAACCCGCGGACCGTGGTCGTGGTGAACTCGGGCGCCCCGGTCCTGCTGCCCTGGGCCGATGACGTGGCCACGGTGTTGCTGACCTGGTTCGGCGGCCAGGAGTTCGGTCACGCTCTGGCCGACGTGCTGCTCGGGGACGCCGAACCGGGCGGGCGGCTGCCCACCACCTGGGCCGCGTCGACCGAAGGCCTGCCGTCCCCCCAGCCGATCGACGGCGTGCTCTCCTACACCGAGGGCCTGTTCATCGGCTACCGGGGCTACGACCGTGACGGCCGCGAGCCGCTGTTCCCGTTCGGTCACGGCCGCGGCTACACCACCTGGTCCTATGAGTCGATCACCGTGGATTGCGATGTGCCGAAGCCGCCCGGCGCCCCCGGCGTCGCGGTCTGCGTCGAGGTGCGGAACACCGGCGCGCGGCGCGGCCGGGAGGTCGTCCAGGTCTACGCGTCCCGCCCCGACTCGGCGGTCGAGCGCCCGGCCAAGTGGCTGGCCGGCTTCGCCGCCGTCGACGCCGGCCCCGGCGAGACGGTCAACGTCGGGATCCTGATCCCGGAGCGCGCCTTGGCGCACTGGTCCGACGGCGGCTGGATCCTCGAGGCAGGCACGTTCACGCTCTCGGCGGGGTCCTCGTCCGCGTCCCTCCCGCTCGCCGCCAGCGTCACCCTCAAATAGCCGGCTCCGCAGGCAGGTCATCGGCCCAAAGCACCTCGGCGATCCGGTCCACGGACACCAGTGGTATGGTCAATGGTATGGCGACTAGGAAGGTCACCGTCACCCTCGAGGAGACCCAGCTTGACCAGATCCGGTCTCTGGTGCAGGCGGGGACCGCGCCAAGTGTGTCGGGATTCGTGCAGCACGCTGTAGCCGTCGCCCTGGACGACGTCGCCGGATGGGGTGCCATGCTGGCCGAGGCCTTGCGGCAGACGGGCGGTGCGCTGTCGGATGCCGAGCGCGCCTGGGCCGATGATGTGCTCGGCAGCCCTGGCCGCCCGGCGGCCTGATGGCGGGCGTGACCCTCGACGCCGGCGGGCTGATAGCCCTGGACCGAGACGACCGACGCATGGTAGTACTGCTGGCCCGCGCGCGGGAGACAGGAGCCCGCGTCACGGTGCCAGCCACCGCGCTGGCCCAGGCTATCCGGCGGCCTGACCGGCAGGTCCGGCTCGCCCGGCTGATCCGCCAGCCGACCACCGACGTGACCAGCCTTGACCGGGTGGACGCCACGAACGTCGGCAGGCTGCTGGCGGCGAGCGGGACCTCCGACATCGCCGACGCCCACGTGGTCATCTGTGCGCGCCGCGCCGGCCAGCCCGTGGTTACCACCGATCCTGGCGACCTGCGCGCACTCGATCCCGGTCTCCGGCTGGTCACGCTCTAACGCCCGGCCGCACGAGCGACGCGAGCCCGGCCAGGACAAGCCGGATCCGCCGGCATCACTGCCGACCTGATCCCCTCCGGGCTTCTGCTAGGGTCACTTCGTGGTCGAGGGCTTCGCCAATACAACTGGTGAGACGCCTGCTCGGGACGTATCTGTCGGCGCCTCTGCCCGGCAGTCGGCGGCGGGAGGAACCGGGCGTGTCCGCCTCGCCCGGTGGGCATGGCCTGCTGCGCTGGCCGTGGCGGCCGTCGTCTTGTTTCTGTGCTACCTACGGCTGTCGCGCACCGTCCAGAATGGCTCTGACGGCGCCGACCAAGCGCTGCAGGCGTGGGACATGCTGCACGGCAACTGGCTGTTGCGTGGCTGGACTGTCGGGGACGTGTCGTACTACACCACCGAGCTGCCCGAGTACATACTCGTAGAGCTGATCCGGGGCCTTGGCCCGGACGTAATACACGTGGCGGCCGCCGTTACCTACACGCTGCTGGTGCTGCTGGCCGCCCTGCTGGCCAAGGGACGGGCGACAGGACGGGAAGGCGTGGTCCGCGCGCTGATAGCGGCCGGGATCCTGCTGGCCCCGCAGCTCGGTCACGGCATTGCCCTGCTGATCCAGCAGCCAGACCACATCGGCACCCAGGTGCCCCTGCTCGTCATCTTCATCGTGCTGGACCGCGCGCCGCGGCACTGGTACACCCCGGTCGCGATCACGGTGATGCTCACCTGGGTCATCATCGCCGACCGGGTCGCCGTATTCGATGCGGCGCTCCCGCTGGTCGTCGTGTGCGGCCTTCGCGCCTTCTGGGCGCTCGTCCACGACCGCAAGCCGCTGGCCTCCCTGTGGTACGAGTTCTCCCTCATGGCGGCCGGCATCGTCGCGTTCGGCGCGGCCGCGCTCGTCGTGAGGGCGATCAATCACCTAGGCGGGTACACGTCCCTCCCGCTGCCGCCCACGACGCTTCCCCCCGCGGCCGTCATCCCGGCTCACCTAGTGCTGACCATCAAGGGCATCCTCATCCTGTACGGGGCCGATTTCGCCGGCCTGTCGTCGGGGGTGGCGGTAGCCATTGCGGCGGTCCACCTGGCCGGCCTGGCCCTGGCGCTATGGGGAATCTGCCGCGCGTTCCGGCGATTCTTCTCCGCCAGCGACCTGATCGTCCCGGTGCTGGCCACGGGGATCGTGATCAACCTGGCCGCCTACACGCTCAGCCTCGTCCCCGTCACGTGGTTTGACACCAGGGAGATTCCCGCCGTGCTGCCCTTCGGCGCCGTCCTCGCGGGCCGCCTGCTCGCCGAGCCGCTGGCCAGGGCGCGGCTGGTGCCGGTGCTGGCGGGTGTGCTGGCCGGCTACGTGCTTGCTCTCGGATACGGAGCCGCTCAGCCCTCCGCGGCGGTCGACGGCGAGTATCCGGTCGTCGGCTGGCTCGAGGCTCACCACCTCAGCACCGGGCTCGGCACCTATATCGAGTCGAACCTCATCACGCTCGACAGCGGCGAACGCGTCGCGGTCAGGACGGTAACCTGGTGGCCCTCCGGTGCCGTCCCCCGCGCCTACGAATCGGAGGCGTCCTGGTACGACCCCCGGCTGAGCTACGCGAACTTCGTCGTGATCAACCTCGCCGACAGCCACGGAGTATCCGCTATCCCCCGCCCCGATATCCTCGCGCTCGCCGGGCCCCCAGCACACACCTACCACTACCAGACCTTCATCATCATGGTCTGGAACCGCAACCTCCTCGCCGACCTGGGCACCCCCCCGTCACCCTGGCCCGGCAACCTCCGCAGCCCCTAACCTGCTGGCGTACACCAGCCCCATTGACGGCATTTCCCATTCCTAGGCGCCCGCGCAACGTCGTCGACACCATCACAGGCGGCGTTTGTCGGCCATCACACTCCGACGCTCCGTAGACTGGCGGAATGATTAATGGCCGCCGGATCAGCGTGGTGCTGCCCGCCTACAACGCCGAAGTCACGTTGGCACGTACCGTAGCCGAACTTGACCAAGAGATCATCGACGAGATCGTGCTCGTGGACGACGCCAGCACCGACCAGACGGTTACCTTGGCTCGTGAACTGGGCTTGGAGCCGATCAGCCACGAACTCAACCTCGGCTACGGGGGAAACCAGAAGACCTGTTACCGCCGGGCGCTTGAGCTTGGCGCGGACATCATCGTCATGGTGCATCCGGATTATCAGTACTCGCCGTTGCTCGTTCCGGCCATGGCGTCGATGATCGCCTACGGGGAGTATGACATGGTCCTCGGGTCACGCATTCTCGCCCAGAACTCGGTCGCCCGCGGCATGCCCCGCTACAAGTACGTCGCTAACCGCTTCCTGACCTTCGTCGAGAACATCTTCCTGCAGCAGAAGCTGTCCGAATATCACACCGGCCTGCGCGCTTTCAGCAGCACGCTGCTGGCCGGCTTGCCGTTTGAGCGCAACTCCGATGATTTCATCTTCGACAACCAGATCATCGCGCAGGCCATTTCGGCTGGCGCCAGGATCGGCGAGGTGTCCTGCCCCACTCGCTACCAGGCCGAGTCGTCGTCGATCAACCTGCGCAGGAGCATCCGGTACGGTCTCGGCGTGCTGCGCACGTCCGGTCAGTACCGGCTGCGCAAGCTCGGGCTTCGCCGTTACCCCTACCTCGACGTCGATCCCGCCTTGGTACTCGGCCCGGTTCAGGTGGCCGACAACACGGCCAAACCGGCGGCCGAGGTCAGCGAATCGGCTCGCAGCGACGGCTAGCACCGAGGAACGGCGAATGTCGAAGTCATCAGAAGCGGGTGCCCCGCTCGGTCGGGAGACGAATCCAGCCGGGCGGTCGGAACAGGCACCGCGGAGCCACTCAACGAGGCGTCCTGAGCATGAAGGAACAGCAGGGAGGCGTCATTTGACCATTGCAAGCGTTGGGCTGCTGCTATTCGCCGTCGTTACGGCGGCGACCGGACAGCTGATGCTCAAGCACGGCATGCAGATCGCCACGGCCCGCGTGGCGGATTCGGGCGGATCGCTGGCGCTTCGCGCGGCCACCTCGCCGTGGGTGCTGCTTGGGCTGGTAGTTTTCGGCGTCTCCGCGATAGCGTGGCTGACCGCGCTGTCGCGGGTACCGCTGAGCGTGGCCTACCCGTTCAACGCCCTCGGCTATCTCGTCATCCTGATCGCGAGCATCCTTGTCTTGCATGAGCGGGCCAACGTGCTCACCTGGGTAGGCTCGCTCCTGGTCGTGTCGGGGCTGCTCATCGTGGTCCTGGCCAGGCCGTAGCAGGTCGCAGCCTAGCTGCGGAACGGTGCCCGGGCCTGCCAGGAAGCGGGGACGCCGGCGGCCTGGCCACGTGATATCGCCGCCTGCAATGGCAGGGCTGGCAGCACCTGGCTGAGCAGGTTTTTCCGGTAGACCAAGATCAGCACGCCCGCCTCACGGTAGGTAGCGGCCGGACGGCCGAAGTAGTTGTAGATGGCGCCGGTAAACCAGTCCTGCTGGCGCGCCAGGGGGGTGACGACGAACGTGGCGTCACCCTGGGACGGGTCGTACCAGGCGGCATCCGTTTCCCAGTCGTAGCCGCCGATTCCCTGCTGCGCAGGCCAGACCGCGCGAACCTGGACCTGGCCGGCCGACTGCACGGTGACCACAGATGCGTCCCAGTACCAGCCGATGCCATACCTGAGGCCGTGAGCTTCGAGCCACGCGGCCAGCGGCGCGGTCCGCTGAGCTGCGCTCGGCATGGTGGCCGCGGCGGTCAGCGGAAGCAGCGCGGCGATGCCGGCCACGGCGACGACAACCCGGGCCGTGCGCCGGCCGGCAATCCGCCCGGGCACGAGGCCCCGCGCTGCGAGAATCGCGCCGCAGGGCAGCACCGCGACGAGTTCGTGGGCATTGCTCGGCACCGGAATCGTCGAGAATATGTACGCCCCGACGTTGACGACGATCGCGACGCAAAGCAGCTGCTCGGCGCGCCTCGCGGTGCGCCAGGTCCAGGCGACTCTGCCGAAGCCGAGCGCGGCGGCCACCAGGCAGGCGAGCCCGAAGGCGGTGCCTGCGCGGCCAAGAGCGGCGCCCGGAACGACGATCGTCCCGAACAGCATGCGGATCTGATGCAGAGCGAGCGCCGCATGCTGCGGCAGCTGCGCCGCTGGCGCGAGGCTCGTCTTCGGCGCGATCATCGAATACGCGCCCATCCGGAGCATCGCGGCGCGGACGACGGTGGTCAGCGGCACCGACGCCACCGCGGCCGCCGCGATCGCCGAGTCGGCGACGCGGATCTTCCGGGCGGCCAGGACGCGATAGACGCTCACCACCACGATGGCAGGCACGGCGACGAAGCGGATGGTGCTGTCGCCGATCTGGCCGGCGCACAGTATCGCGCACAGCAGCGGCGATGTGAAACGCCGGCCGGGGAACCGGTCGATCAGCAGGAAGGCGACCAGCAGGATCGCGGATGTCCCGGTGTGATCGGGTTGCCCCAGCGGGGTCAGCACGTTCGCGAGGAGCGGAGCGGCCATCACCGCGACCACGACTCCGCACCGCGCGGCCCTGGCCGGGCCGCGGCTGTCCGTCACGGCCACCGCGACGGCGCACGCCACGACGATGAGGTAGATGAGCGCGCAGGCCACATAGCAGGCTATGGCGTGCAGCCCGAGGAAGATCTGCGTTACCGCGATCACCGGCAGATCGAGGGTGTAGTAGGTGGCGTCGCCGAGCACCCAGTTGTGCAACAGGTAGTTGCCGTGGAGCATGTCCCAGGCCTGCAGCGCGTTGTTTGCCCCGTCCGAGTTCACCGGATGGCTGAGCGAGATCCGCAGGGAAAAGGCGGCCAGGGCCAGCCCGCCGCCGGTCCACGCGGCGACGGTCCGCCAGCGCCCCGCCGCCTGACCGGGACGCACCGCGGGATCTACCTGCCCGGCGTGGCGCAGGCGTGGCGCCGGCGCCGTTCCCTGCGCGCCGGCCAAGTCGCGAAGACCTGGCTGCTGCTCGCCAGTATCCATACCTGGACCCTACTAAGAACAAGCCATGCGGCAGACCAGGCCGCGGGCCAGCGATGGCCGCAGTGGTCGGCCCGCCGCGATAGGCTTCCGGACCGTGAAGGCCCTCGTTCTGGCCGGAGGATCAGGGACGCGGCTCCGGCCCATCACCCACACCTCGGCCAAGCAACTGGTTCCCGTGGCGAACAAGCCCGTGCTGTTCTACGGTCTGGAGGCGATCCGCGACGCCGGAATCACCGAGGTGGGGATCGTGGTCGGCGATACGGAGCCGACGATCCGCTCGGCGGTCGGTTCAGGCCAGGCGTTCGGGCTGGAAGTGACCTACATCCGGCAGTCAGCCCCGCTCGGCCTGGCGCACGCGGTCCTGGTGGCCAGGGAGTTCCTCGGCGACGATGACTTCGTGATGTACCTGGGTGACAACTTCATCGTGGGCGGCATCACCGCGCTGGTGGAGGAGTTCCGTGCCTCCAGGCCCGATGCCCACATCATGCTCACCTCGGTACCGGACCCGCGGCAGTTCGGGGTCGCCGAGCTCGACGGCGCGGGCCAGCTCATCGGCCTGGAGGAGAAGCCGCAGCAGCCCAAGAGCGATCTGGCGCTGGTCGGGGTGTACCTGTTCACGCCCGCGGTCCACGAGGCGGTGGCGGCCCTGGCGCCGTCGCAGCGCGGAGAGCTGGAGATCACCGAGGCGATCCAGTGGCTGATAGCGAACGGCCGCAAGGTCAGCTCCACGATCATCTCGGGTTACTGGAAGGACACCGGCAATGTCGCGGACATGCTGGAGGTCAACCGGATCGTGCTGGAGAGCGCCGAGCCGGCCGTGGCCGGCGAGGTAGACGCGGCGAGCGAGCTTATCGGCCGGGTGGTCATCGACGCCGGAGCCAGGGTCAGCGGGTCGCGGATCGTGGGACCGGCCATCATCGGCGCCGGTACCGAGGTGACCGATTCGTACATCGGCCCGTTCACCTCGGTCGCCCGTGACTGCGTGATCGCCGATAGCGAGATCGAGTACTCCATCGTCCTGGCCCGGGCGTCGATCCGCGGGGTACGCCGCATCGAGGCCTCCCTCATCGGGCACGATGTCGAGGTGACCCCCGCTCCCAGGGTGTGCAAGGCGCACCGCCTGGTGCTGGGGGATCACAGCAAGGTACAGATCAGCCCGTAAGCGCGGAGGCGGCGTGAGGATCCTGGTGACAGGCGGGGCCGGATTCATCGGCTCGCATTATGTGCGCACACTGCTGTCGGGCGGGTACCCCGGCTACGAGGACGCGGCGGTAACGGTCCTGGACAACCTGACCTACGCCGGCAACCCCGCGAACCTGGCGCCGGTCTCGGCCAGCCCTCGGCTGCACTTCGTGCGGGGTGACATCGCCGACCCGGCGCTGGTGCGCTCGCTCGTGCCCGGCCACGACGCGGTGATCAACTTCGCGGCCGAAACTCACGTGGACCGTTCGATCAGCGGCGCGGCGCCGTTCGTCACGACCAACGTGGCCGGGGTGCAGGTGCTGCTGCAGGCGTGCCTCGACGCCGGGGTCGGGCCGGTGGTGCAGGTTTCCACCGACGAGGTGTACGGCAGCGTCGCGTCGGGGTCGTGGACGGAGGAGGCGCCGCTGCTGCCGAACTCCCCGTACTCGGCGGCCAAGGCCGGCGGTGATCTGATCGCCAGGGCCTATGCCCGCACTCACGGGCTGGACGTGCGGATCACCCGCTGCTGCAACAACTACGGTCCCTACCAGTACCCGGAGAAGGTCATCCCGCTTTTCGTGACCAACCTGCTCGACGGGGCGCCGGTCCCGCTGTACGGTGACGGCGGTAACGTCCGCGGCTGGATCCACGTTGATGACCACTGCCGCGGTATCCAGCTGGTGCTGGAGCGCGGCCGCCCAGGGCAGACGTATCACATCAACGGCGACGCCGAGCTGACCAACCTGGCGCTGACCGCCGCGCTGCTCGAGTGCTGCGGCGCGGGCTGGGACATGGTCACCCGCGTCCCTGACCGCAAAGGCCACGACCGACGCTACTCCCTTGACGACAGCGCCCTGCGGGCGATGGGGTACGCGCCGCGCGTCCCGTTCCGCCAGGGCCTGGAGGCGACCGTGCGCTGGTACGCCGATAACCGATCCTGGTGGGAACCGCTCAAGCGGCCGAGCGCGGCCGCTGCTCCGGCCGGATCCGGCCGGCCGTCATGACCAGGTGGCTGGTCACGGGGGCTGGTGGCATGCTCGGCACCGACCTGGTCGCCGCCCTGACCTCCCGCGGCGAGCCCGTGACCGCGATGGACCGGGCCAGCCTGGACGTGACGGACGCCGCCGCTGTCACCGATGCGATCGCCGGCCGTCGGCCTGACGTGGTCGTCAACTGCGCGGCCTGGACCGCCGTTGACGATGCCGAGGCGTCTGAGGAACAGGCGCTCGCGGTCAACGCCGGCGGCGCGGCCAACCTGGCGGCGGGCTGCGCGGTGCTCGGCTCCCGCCTGGTGCAGCTGTCGACCGACTACGTCTTCGCCGGGGACGCTGGGCGGCCCTACGCCGAGGACGATGTTCCGGCGCCGCGCACCGCCTACGGACGCACCAAGCTGGCCGGCGAGCGGGCCGTGCTCGACCGCCTGCCCGGGTCGGCCTACGTGGTCAGGACGGCGTGGCTGTACGGGGCGCACGGGCCGAGCTTTGTCCGCACCATGATCAAGCTTGCCGATCAGCGGCCGACGGTCGACGTGGTTGACGACCAGCACGGCCAGCCCACCTGGACCGTCGACGTCGCCGCGCAGATCATCGCGCTGGTCCATGCTGCGGCCGGGCCAGGCATCTACCACGCCACCAGCAGCGGGCAGACAACCTGGTTCGGGCTGGCACGCGAGATCTTCGGCCTGCTCGGCGCCGATCCGGCCCGGGTACGGCCGATACCGAGCAGCGCGCTGCCGCGGCCCGCCCCGCGGCCCGCCTACAGCGTGCTGGGTCACCGCGCCTGGGCCGGGACCCGGGAACCCGGCGTTCGGCCTATCGGCGAGTGGCGGACGGCGCTGCGTCGCGCCTTTCCTGAACTCCTGGCCGCGCAGCGGGCCGCCGAGGCGGCCGGGTAGCTCACGAGTTACGCGCATCCGCCGCCTCGCGCAGGCTGTCCAGGTACGCCTCGCAGTCCGCGTAGACGGGCAGCAGCCCCGCACGGCGCGCCTGTTCGAGGGTCGGGGCCTCGGCGTCCTTCCCGGAAAGCACGGGTTCGGTATCCGTCGGCCACTCGATACCGATGTCCGGGTCCAGGGGGTGCACACCGTGCTCGCGTCCCGGCAGGTAAGGGGTCGAGCACAGGTAGATGACCGTCGCCTCATCGCTGAGGGCCATGAAGGCATGGCCTAGTCCGGCCGAGAGAAACACGGCACGCCGGCCGGTGTCATCCAGGCGCACGGCCTCCCAGCGCCCGTAACCGGGCGAGCCGACCCGGATGTCGACGATCACGTCAAGGACCGCGCCGCTCACGCACGTGACGTACTTCGCCTGCCCCGGGGGGACGCTGGCGAAGTGGACACCCCGGATGACTCCCCGGCGGGACACGGAGCAGTTGGCCTGTGCGGTCTGCGGCCAGTACCCGAGCGATCCCGACAGCTCCCCGGCCCGGAACCATTCCAGGAAGTAACCCCTGTCGTCTCGGTGCACGGCAGGCGTGAACGCCCAGGCACCGGCGATGCTGATCGGCTCCATGTGTCACTCCTTCACTTCGCGGATCTCTGCCGCCGGACAATATCGTCAAGGCCGGGACGGACGTCCGGCAGGTCACGGGTGCAGCACGCGAAGGCGCCAAGGTAGCCGTCGAGGCCGCCACGAAGCCCGGCCGCGGCTAGGCTTCCCTTCGACCGCCAAGGAACGCTAGGAGGATGATCTGTTGTCGGCAATCCGCTCCGAGGGCAGGCGAGATAAACGCGGTTCGCTCCGGGAAAGCAGCAAAACCTTGGCGTATTCACGCACCCAGGCGCCCCCCACAGTCCAGTGCGCTTGGTGCGACCACCAGTTCGACAGTACCGACACTTACCTTACCGGCCGAGTGCGGTGCGCCCGCTGTGGCGTGGCCACGACGTCGCCCTGGCCGAGCGATGATCAGCTGAGCGCGGCCTACGCTGACTGGTACCGCCCTCAGTCGGGCCGGTTCTCTGGTCTCGGGGACAAGGTGCTTCGCCGCACGCGCTCAGCGCTCGCCGAGCGTCTGCACCGGATTCTGCCGCCTGGCCCGGTTCTCGATGTGGGAGCCGGCGACGGAACCCTGGTCGAGGCCTTCGTGCGCCGCGGCCGTGACGCCATCGGTCTTGAGCCGCACGCGTCTGGACCGCACATCCGCAACGCCGAGGTCGAAGAGGTAGACGGGAACTGGTCGGCGGTCATCTTCTGGCATTCGCTTGAGCACCTCCGCCAGCCTGCCCGGGCGTTGAGCCATGCGGCCACCCTTCTCGCCCCCGGCGGGACGCTTGTCGTGGCCGTGCCCAATGCGACCAGCCTGCAGGCCCGTGCCTTCGGCGATCGCTGGCTGGCCCTCGACCTGCCTCGCCATCTCGTCCACCTGAACCCTCCGGCGTTGCTGTCCAAGATCGAGGCCCTGGGGTTGCGGGTCGAGCGAGTCAGCTATCTGCGGGGCGGGCAGGTCGTCTTCGGATGGCTCCACGGTCTTGTCGGCAAGCTTCCCGGGCACCCGGACTTGTACGATGCCATCCGCCGCAGCGAGGCGCGTCAGGCCGCTCACAGTCCTGCCCTCCGCCTCTACGCTCTGGGCGCTGGCGTGGTTGCCCTTCCGTTCGCCCTGGTGGCCACCGCGGTCGAGGTGGCGGCGCGGTCGGGCGGCACCATTTACATCGAGGCGCGGCGGGAACCGGCACCGGAAAGCCCCACTGATGAACTCGCCCGACGGGCGGACCCAGACCGGTGACCGCGGCGAAGGCCGCCAGCACGCGCACTATCGGGCGATTGAGCTCACGAGCAAATGTCTCCACTGTTACGTGACCATGACACCAACCGGATCGCCTTGCCGGCAAGGGCTTCCGCGCCCCGTACCGGCCTGCGCCGGGCCGGACCGCGCCGGACCAGGCTGATCAGGCGATCGGGCACGACATCTCGAAGTAACCTCGCCCGCACTCGTTACCGGCCGCGTAACAACCGAGAAATACTCCTGAAACTCACGCATGGGACACATGCCTTGCAGGTATACGGAGCGGCCGGGGTGGAGCCAGCCCAGAAGTTGGACCCCAGAAGGCCTGATTGCCCCATGGAGGCATCGTGAATCCATATCCCAGCTGGCTGAACGCCGGGGATAACTCCTGGCAGATGACAGCTGCCACGCTGGTCGGGCTGATGTCCATCCCGGCCCTGGCCGTCCTGTACGGCGGCCTGGTGCAGAAGAAGTGGGCGATGAACACCGTGCTCATGGTGTTCGCCACGTTCTGCCTGACCCTCATCACCTGGGTTCTGTGGGCCTTCAAGATGGGCTTCGGAACGCCGTTGATCAGCACGTTCGTCGGTGATCCCCGCACCGTGCTCGGTCAGATGGCCGAGCAGGGACAGGCGAATATCCCGCTGCTTAACGGCCTGATGCCCAGCTTCAGGTTCCCCGAGTCGTCGCTGATGTACTTCCAGTTCGTGTTCGCGGCGATCACCCCGATCCTGTTCATCGGCAGCGTGATCGGCCGGATCAGCTTCAAGGTGTGGCTGATCTTCGTGCCGCTCTGGATCACCTTCGCCTACGCGGTGAACGCGTTCCTGCTGTGGGGCGGCGGTTACTGGGCCGGCAAGGGCGCGCTGGACTTCTCCGGCGGCTACGTGATCCACCTGGCGGCAGGCGTGTCCGGCTTCACCGCGGCGTGGATAATCGGGCCCAGGCTCAAGCGGGACCGCGAACGGGCCATACCGAACAACCTGCTGTTCGTCGCCGTCGGCGCCGGCATCTTGTGGCTCGGCTGGAACGGCTTCAACGGCGGTGACCCGTACTTCGCCGGCGCGGACGCCGCCGCCGCGGTGGTCAACACCAACCTGGCGACGGCCGTAGCGATGATGACCTGGATCATCATGGACATGCTGTTTAGCAGCGAGAAGAAGCCCACCTTCCTCGGCGGCGTCAACGGCATGATCTGCGGCCTGGTCGGCATCACCCCGGCGGCCGGCTACGTGAACGGTCTCGGCGCCATCGTGATCGGCCTGGTCTGCCCCGGGATCGTCTGGGTGGCCTGGTACTACCTGCCGAAGTACGTCTGGCCGTTCAACAAGGTCGACGACGCGCTGGGCGTGGTGTACACGCACGGCATCGCCGGATTGTTCGGCGGCTTGCTGGTCGGCTTGCTGGCGGATCCGAAGATGATCGAGTACCTCGGGGTCGGCAAGACCCCCTCGGTCAGCGGGGCCGGGCTGTTCTACGGGCACCCGAAGCAGCTGGCCATTCAGGCCGGCGCCGCGCTCACCATCATCATCTGGGACGCGTTCGTCACGTTCGTCATTCTTCGCGGGATCGGGTTGTTCATGAAGCTCCGGCTTCCCGATGAGGCGCTGGAGATCGGCGACGTGGCGGTGCACGGCGAGGAGGCCTACCCGGCCGACGAGCTCGTCAGCGTCAGCGCCACCTCGATGGCGGACGAGGCATCACCGACATCGCGGGAGCCCGAGAAGGCGGCCACGGCGGACGATTTATAGCTTGCCCGCTCCTAGGCCTGCGCTGCGTGCGGCCGCAGCGTAAACCGGACGCGCGCCCGGGCCCCACCGAGGGGCCCTGGGCGCGCGATCGGCTGTTGACCTCAGTGCCCGCGGAAGGCCTCTTCCAGCCACCAGGAGCCGTGCGCGGACGTGACCTTGGCGTCGATGAGCAGCGCGCGCTCGCGCGGGCCGTCCAGCCAGCCGCGCACCGGGGCGAGGTCGGCCGCCTCGCGTACGGTCAGCCCCTCGAACCCGAACCCGCGGCCGATCGCGGCGATGTCGGCCGGCGGGAACCGCACGGTATCCAGCGGGTCGCCGTCGGGCCCGAAGTGGTGCACCTCCGCGCCGTAGGCCTCGTCGTCGTAGACGACCACGACCATCGGCAGCCCCAGCCGCGTGATGGTCTCCAGCTCGCTGACGCCCATCAGCGCCCCGCCGTCGCCGAGCGCGGCGACCGCCAGCCGGTCCGGGCGGGCGATCGCGGCCCCGATGGCCGTGGCCAGGCCGAGCCCGATCGACTGGAACGCCTGGGTGAAGCAGAAGCCCGCCTCGTCGGGGACCGACAGGTACATGCTCGGGTAGCCCATGAAGTTGCCCGAGTCCACCGCCACGGTCCGCTCCGCGGGCAGCAGGTCATCCAGCGCGATCGACAGCGTGCGCGGGTCGATCCGCTCCCCGTCGCCCTCGTCCTTGGCGCTGTCGTCGACGTATGGCACGTCCCGCCAGCGCACCTGGTCCGCGATCCGCTCCCGCAGCTCCGCCGACCGGTACCCCGCCGCACCTGGGCCACCCACCGCACCAGCCGATTTATCCCGAACGGGCCCGGTTCCCCCGCCCGGGTCCTCCTGCGTGTGCCCGCCGGCGAGCGCGGCGGCCACGGCCCGCGCGGTCTCGGCCACGTCGCCGAGCACGCCCAGGTGCACCGGCCGGTGCGCGCCGATCGCGGTCGGGTCGTCGTCCACCTGGACCAGCGTGGCCTCCGGCGGGATCAGCCTGCCGTGCCGCGTCGTCCACATGTTCAGCGAGCAGCCCCAGCCCACGATCACGTCGGCGCCGCTGATCAGCTCGGCCGCCAGCGGCGAGGCGAACCCGCCGCTCACGTCCAGGTTCCAAGGGCTGCCGCGGAACAACCCCTTGGCCACCGCGGAGGTGGCCAGCAGCGCCCCGCACGCATCTGCCAGCCGCTCCAGCTCGGCGGCCCGGCCCCGGGCGCCCCGGCCCGCGATGAACACCGGCCGCCGCGCCTCGCGCAGCACGCCGGCCAGCGCGGTGACCGCCTCGGCGGCCGGCCCGGGCGGGAACGTCCGCCCCAGCGGGGGCACCGGGCCGGGGTCGCCCGGTGCTGGCTGATACTGGGCTGGCTCACACTGGGCTGGCTGACCCGGTGCTGGCTCACACTGGGCGGCCTGGACGTTCAGCGGCAGGGCCAGCACCACGGTCCGGCGGCCGAGCGCCGTGGCGTAGGCGCGGTGTGCGTCGGCCAGCGCCGACGCGGGGGAGAAGAGCCGCTCGCCGACCGCGCCGACCGCGGCGGCCAGCCCGGCCACGTCGACGTGGAAGTTGGACCGGATCTCCGGGGCCTCGGCGGCCAGCACCAGCAGCGGCGTGCGGCTCTTGGCCGCCTCGGCGATGCCCGTCATGGCGTTGGTCAGGCCGGGCCCCTGATGCACCGTGACGATCCCGGGGGCTCCGGTGGTCCTGGCCCAGGCGTCGGCCATGACGGTGGCGCCCCCTTCGTGCCGGGCCGCGACGAACCTCGCCCCGCCGGCCACCAGCGCGTTCGTGACGTGAAAGTTGCCGCTGCCGACCACGCCGAACACGGTGTCCACCCCGAGTCCGGCCAGCCCGCGGCCGACGGCGTCCGCGACCCGCATGCTCAGGACCGCTCGACTAGCGCCAGCGCGCGGCACGGGGACCCCGAACCGCTGACGATCGGCAGCGGGCCCGCGATCACGACCGCGCCGGTGACCGGCAGCCGGGCCAGGTTCTGCAGCTGCGTGAGGCCGTACTTGCCCGCTCCGAGCAGCGCCGAATGGCAGGGGAACGGCGGGTCGAAGGAGTGCGCGGCCCCGGCGTCGGTGCCGACCGTCTCGGTCCCTAGCCCGATCACCGGCGACTGCTGGGCCAGCCACATCGCGCAAGACACGCTGATCCCCGGCGTGTGCGGGCCAGTGGCGTCCGCGTTGAGGAACGCGGCCTGGTCGTTAGACCGCGCGTCCCAGCCGGTCCGGTACAGCAGCCAGCCGCCCTCGGGCAGCGGCCCGTGCTCGGCCTCCCACTGCTTGACGTGCTCGATCTCGAGCAGGAAGTCCGGGTCCTGCCCCGCCTCGGCGCTGAAGTCGAGCACGACCGCCGGGGCGATCAGCCGCGAGACCGGGACCTGGGCCACGTCCTCGCGGTCCTGGCCGGTCATCCAGTGCACCGGGGCGTCGAAGTGGGTGCCGGTGTGCTCGCCGGTCACGATGTCGTTCCAGTACCAGGCGGGTCCGCGCTCGTCATAATGACTGATCTCGGTCAGCCCGAAGCGGGCGGTATTGCCGAACGGCTCAGGCAACTGGATGATCGGCGTCTCGGCGCTCAGCGGCGCGGTGAGATCAATCACCTCGACGGAGCTGTCACGGATGGCGTCGGTCAGGGCCTGCAGCACGGACATGATGCTCCTTCACTCGGTCGCTAGGTGGCTAACCGAAGCTTTCATCATCAGCGCCCCGGTCGGCTAGTCCTGCGTTGATCCGGCCCGGGCCCGGATTGATACCGTGCCCCGCGTCGTTACTGCTGTGAAAGACCCGCCGGAGGCCGGCGTAACCTGACTGTCGGAGTGAAGCATGACCAAGCCTGTCGTGACGGCAACGACCCTGGTCACCGAGGACGGCGTCCCGATCGACGCCATCCATCTGCCCGGTGCCGGGGACCTCGCGATCGTCGTCGCGCACGGTTTCACGCTGTCGTGGCAGCGGCCCAACGTCTGGCGCATCGCCAACCGGTTCAACCAGGACCAGGCGGCCGGCGTGCTCACCTTCGACTTCCGCGGCCACGGGCGCTCCGGCGGCCTGTCCACGCTGGGCGACCGCGAGACCTCCGACCTCGACGTGGTTGTCGCCTGGGCCCGCCAGCTCGGCTATCGGCGGGTCGCCGCGGTCGGTTTCTCGATGGGCGCCTCGATCGTCCTGCGGCACGCCGGCCTGGTCGGCGGGCTCGACGCGGCGGTGTCGGTCAGCGGTCCCGGCCGGTGGTACTACCGCGGCACCGAACCGATGCGGCGGGTGCACTTCGCGGTGGAGCACCGGATTGGCCGGTTCGTCACCCGGCGGTGGCTGAAGACCCGGATCAGCCCGCAGGGCTGGAAGCTGGTCCCCGTCCCCCCGGCCGAGGCGGCGGCGCGGATCTCGCCGGTTCCGCTGCTGATCGTGCACGGCGACAAGGACCACTACTTCCCGCCCGAGCACGCGCGCCAGCTGTACATGGCGGCCAGGGAACCCAAGGAGTTCTGGCTCATCCCGGGCATGGGCCACGCCGAGTCGGCCTGCGGCCAGGCCCTCGTCGACCGCATCGGCCGCTGGGTGGACCAGGCTACGGCCCGCACGGGCCGCTCTGCCAGCGCCCGCGACGCCAGCGCCCGCGAGGAGGCCGCCGTGTCGTCCCCGGACGGCGCTCGCGCCCAGACCCCGGACGGCGCTCGCGCCCAGACCGCGGACGGCGCTCGCGCCCAGACCGCGGACGGCGCTCGCGCCCAGACCGCGGACGGCGCTCGCGCCCAGACCCCCAACGCGGCCGCGTAACACCTTCCTGCAAACCATGAAGAATTGTCGACTTAGATCTGTTAACGGTTTTTTTATGGCCGGGCAATGATGTTAATGGCGTGTTAACAAGGTCACCGCTAAGTTAAGAGCCGATGTCGTTCCGTGGATAGCGCAAGAAAAGTTATCACCTAAGGCGGCCCTGTCGGCGTGTAATTCGCGTCGGCGCTTTCCGGCAAGATGTCCGGTGACCGGCGTCCATGCTGGCTTTTCGCGTCTAATCACGGGAATGGCTGACGAATCTGGTAACACCTTGGGGGGACACCCGTAATAAGGGCTGAGGAGCGAAGGCAACACGAATGAAACAATGAAACCGATCACCAGAGGTATTACCGCCCGCTGGCCGCGGCGCCCGCTTATGGTGCTGGCGGCCCTGGCCGCCTGCGCGGGGTTCGCCGCCGTGCCGGCTGGAGTCGCCAGCGCGGCCCCGTCGATGTGCCCGGGCGCGAACGTGGCCGCGTTCGGCCCCAACGTCTGCGTCTTCAACGACACGATGAGCCAGGCGACCATCCAGAGCGACCTCAACAGCATCGCCACCCAGCAGGTGTCCAACCAGTTCGGCACCCAGCGCTACGCCGTGTTCTTCGCACCAGGCACCTACGGATCATCCACGGACCCGCTCATCTTCACGGTCGGTTATTACACGAGCGTCGCGGGCCTCGGGCTGAGCCCGGGAGATGTCGTCATAAATGGCTCGATCAACGTTTACAACCAGTGCTTCGGCAGTAACTGCATCGCGCTCGACAACTTCTGGCGCTCGCTATCGAACCTCACGATCAACGTGACCGGCGGCACCGGCTGCCAGGCGGCGACGGACTTCTGGGCGGTCTCGCAGGCCGCGCCGCTGCGGCGAGTCGACATCAACGGCAAGCTGTCCCTGATGGATTACTGCAACGGCTCCCCGGACTACGCCAGCGGCGGGTTCATCGCCGACTCCCAGTTCACCGGTTCAACCGTCGTCAACGGTTCCCAGCAGCAGTGGGTGACGAGGAACAGCAACCTGGACGGGTGGAGCAACGGAGTATGGAATCAGGTCTTCTGCGGGGATAACGGCGCTCCCGCGCAGAATTTCGGCAACGGAGGGGTTTACACGACGCTCGCCACCTGCCCGGTCACCGAGGAAGAACCGCTCCTCTACACCGACTCGCAAGGCAACTACAACGTCTTCGTTCCCGGGGTCCAGCACGATTCGTCCGGGCCCGCCTGGGCCAGCGGCACGGAAGCCGGTACGTCCCTGCCCCAGTCCAAGTTCTTCGTGGCCAGCCCCTCGACGCCGATCCTAGCTATCGACGGCGCGCTGGCCGTGGGCAAGAATCTCATCCTCACACCCGGCGTCTACAACCTGGATCAGCCCATCCTGGTCAGCCGGCCCGGCGCCGTGGTCCTAGGCCTGGGCCTGGCCACCCTGGTCCCGCAGCACGGCAACGCCGCTATAGTCGCCGTGCCCAACAGCGGGGTGAAACTGTCCGGCCTGATCGTCGACGCCGGCCCGGTCAACTCACCGGTCCTGGTCTCGGTCGGGACCCCCGGGCCTGGCTCCGCCACCAACCCGGACGTGATCCAGGATGTCTACTTCCGCATCGGCGGCGCCGAGACCACACCCGTGTCGGCCACCGTCAGCCTTCTCGACAACGCCTCGAACTCGATCATCGACAACGTATGGGCCTGGCGCGCCGACCACGGCAACGCGGTGGGCTGGACCGTCAACACGGCCGACACCGGCGTAGGCGTCACCGGAAACAACGTCACCGCCTACGGCCTGGCCGTGGAACACTACCAGAAGAACGAGGTGATCTGGAGTGGCCAGGGCGGCACGGACATCTTCTTCCAGAACGAACTGCCCTACGACCCGCCCAGCCAGTCCGCCTGGATGGCCAGCCCGACTCAGGACGGCTACCCCGCCTTCCTGGTCACCAAAAACGTCAAGAGCTTCCAGGGCTACGGGATGGGCAGCTACATCGTGTTCATCCAGACCTCGGCGACGCTGTTCGACGACGAGGCCTTCCAGGCCCCCAAGACGCCGGGTGTGCAGTTCCACAGCCTCCTCGCCGTCTATCTCGGCGGCTCCGGCGGCGACAAGTCCATCATCAACGGCGTCGGCGGCCCGGTGACCTCGACCAACAACCCCGGAGTAGGAACGCCCGTCAACCTCATCAGCTATCCGTGACGCTCACCTGATCGCAACACCGTGGACAGTTACCCGCGCGGGCGCGCGGGTAACTGTCCACGATCTTTTTAACGCGGCACTATCATCCCGCCGCGCTGGCGCCCGAACTACCGGCGCGGCGGGCGGCGCTTCAGGCGCGGCCCGGCTCGGAGTGGACGACGACCCAGATCGCGTGCGCGAAATCGCCGGTCTTGTTCAGGTACTCGTGCGGAGTGGACGAGTCGAACGCGATCGAGTCGCCCGGGCCTAGCTCGTAGCTCTCGAAGCCGACGTTGGCCTGCAGCGTGCCGCTGATGATCAGGCCGTACTCGTGCCCGTCGTGGCGCAGCGGGCGGCGCTCGTCGGTGGAGTGGCCGCCGGGGGCGTAGATCACCTCGAGGAAATCGGTCGTAGCATCCGCCCCGGGGGTGAGCCGCTCCCAGCGCACGCCACTGGCCAGGTCGATGATCTTGCGGTGGCCGCCACGCTGCACGATCGCGGGCGGCGCCGAGACCCCAGTCCGCCTGGACCCCGCTTCCGCACCGCCGTCCGCGCCCGCACCGCCGTCCGCGCCGACGTCCGTGCCGTCATCCCGGCCGGCGCCAGGCCCGGCTCCCGACCCGAACAGCAGGTAGTCGAGCGAGCTGCCCAGCTCGGTGGCCAGCGAGTACAGCACGCCCACCGACGGTACCGAGACCCCCCGCTCGATCTGCGAGATCAGGCTGGCCGAGCAGCCGACCCGCCGGGCCAGCTCCCGGACCGACAGCTGCCGGTCCGCCCGGACCAGGCGCAGCCGGGGCCCGAGCCCGGTGCCCGGATCGAAGTCAGCCGCCATGCTGTAAATCTACACTGCACACCCGACGTGGCCAGGCTTGACAGCTCCACTGCACACGACGTTGGATGAGGGATGCCGGCCCAGCGACGCATAAGCGAAAGCGACGTAAAGGAGCTCCGATGACCGGTCCCGCCCTTCCCCTCGCCCCGGCGCCGGGTCGGATGAACGTCGACTTCGAAGAGCGGGTCGACTTCCCCCGGCTGCGCCAGTACCGCCTGGACCGGGCCAAGGCCGCGATGGAGGCGGCCGGGCTCGGCGCGCTGCTGGTCTTCGACAACAACAACATCAGGTACCTGACCGGCGTCGCGATCGGCGAGTGGACCAGGGACAAGCTGTGCCGCTACGCGCTGTACACCCGGACCGGCGAACTGGTGCTCTGGGACTTCGGCTCGGCCGCCGTGCACCACCGGCTGTACTGCCCGTGGCTCAAGCCGGAGAACAGCATCGCCTCCTACACCACGATGCGCGGCGCCGCCCCGCCCGCCTCGGGCCTGACCCGCAAGCAGGTCGCCGAGATCAAAGACCGTCTCAACCAGGCGGGCGTGGCCGGCGAGCCGGTCGGCGTGGACTTCGCCGAGGTTCCCACTTTCTTCGAGCTGCAAAAGGAGAAGATCGACATCAGGGACGGCCAGCAGGTGATGCTGGACGCCAGGCAGGTCAAGTCGAAAGACGAGATCGCGCTGCTGGCGACCGCCGCCGCCATGGTCGACGGCACCTACGCCGACATCGCCGAGGCACTCCGCCCCGGCGTCCGGGAGAACGAGATCGTCGCGCTGGCGAACAAGCGCCTGTACGAGATGGGGTCGGACGACGTGGAGTCGGTCAACGCGGTCTCGGGCGAGCGGTGCAACCCGCATCCGCACAACTTCTCCGACCGCATGATCAGGCCGGGGGAGCAGGCGTTCTTCGACATCATGCACTCCTACAACGGCTACCGGACCTGCTACTACCGCTGCTTCGCGGTCGGCCGGGCCAGCCAGCCGCAGAAGGACGCCTATAAAAGAGCCCGCGAGTGGATCGACGCCGCCATCGAGATGATCAAGCCCGGGGTGTCCACCGACCAGGTGGCCCGGTTGTGGCCGACGGCGCAGGAGATCGGGCTGGCGGACGAGAAGACGGCGTTCGGCCTGCTGTTCGGGCACGGGCTCGGGCTCGCGCTGCACGAGCGGCCGATCATCTCCCGGCTCACCTCGCTGGAGGCCCCGATGGAGATCGCCGAGGGCATGGTCTTCGCGCTCGAGACCTACTGCCCGGCGACCGACGGGCGGTCGGCGGCCAGGATCGAGGAGGAAGTCGTGGTCGGGCCCAGCGGGATCGAGATCTTGACCAAGTTCCCGGCCCAGGACCTCTACGTCACCAACCCGTAGGAGACAAGGCGATCACGTGCCGGACATGAACACCGCGATTCCGGAAGCCACCGCGCTCGAGCTGTACAGGAAGATGACCGAGATCCGGCTGTTCGAAAAGCGCGCCTACGACCTGTTCATGCAGAACCTGGTCAAGGGGACCACGCACCTCGGCACCGGCCAGGAGGCGGTCGCGGCGGGCGTGTCGCAGGCCATGAACGACGACGACTACATGTTCGTCACCTACCGCGGGCACAACCACGTGCTGGCCCGCGGCACCCCGATGACGCCGGTGATGGCCGAGCTTCTCGGCCGGGAGAACGGCCTCATGCACGGCAAGGGCGGCTCGATGCACCTGCTCGACACCTCCCGCGGCATCCTCGGCGCCTACGCCATCATCGGCGCGCAGCTGGTCATCGCCAACGGCTCGGCCTGGTCCGCTCAGTACCGCGGCACCAGGCAGGTCACAGTCTGCTTCCTCGGCGACGGGGCCACCAACATCGGCGCCTTCCACGAGGCGCTCAACCTGGCCGCCACCTGGCAGCTGCCGGTGGTCTTCATCTGCGAGAACAACCAGTACATGGAGTACACGCCGATCGGCTCGGTGACCGCCGTGCCCAGGCCCGCGGCCGACCGCGCCGCCTCCTACGGGCTCGACCCGGTGGTGGTGGACGGCAACGATGTGGAGGCGGTCTACGAAGTGGCGCTGGCCGCGCTCGGCCGGGCCAGGGATGGCGGCGGCCCGGCGCTCGTCGAGGCGCTCACCTACCGGCACGGCGGCCATTCCCGCGCCGATCCGGGCAAGTACCGCCCCGACGCTGAGGTCAGACAGTGGCTGGCCAGGGACCCGCTGCCGGCCTACCGTGAGGTCCTGACCGCCCGCGGCATCGACGCGGCCGTCCTCGACGCGATCGAGAAGAACGCCCGGGAGGCGGTGGACCGGGCCACCGAGGAGGCCGAGGCCGGCCGCGAGCCCAGCCTCGACCTGGCCACCACCAACGTCTGGGCCGACGGCGGCCACGCGTGGCGGAACTTACGCGCCGCGGACCGAGGAAGGTGTCGGCCGCTGCCCGTTTTCAAATCATTTGGACCGAACGGATCTGACGTGACAGTTATCACCTACCGTGACGCGGTAACCCGGGGGATCGCCCAGGAGATGAGCCGGGACCCCAGCGTGGTGTTCCTCGGCGAGGACGTCGCGGCGGCCGGCGGCGTGTTCAAGACCACCCCGGGCCTGCTCGAGCAGTTCGGCCCGGAGCGCGTCCGCGACACCCCGATCAGCGAGCAGGCCATCCTCGGCGCCGCGATGGGCGCCGCGATGACCGGCTTGCGGCCGATCGCCGAGATCATGTTCAGCGACTTCTTCGCGGTCTGCTGGGACCTGATTGCCAACGAGATGGCCAAGAGCAGGTACATGTCCGACGGCCAGCTCGAGTTGCCGCTCGTCGTCCGCTGCGCCAACGGGGCCGGCCTGCGCTTCGGCGCCCAGCATTCGCAGTCGGTGGAGAACTGGGCGATGGCGGTGCCCGGCCTGAAGGTCGTCGCTCCGTCGAACCCGCGGGACGTTATCGGGCTGTTCGCCGCGGCCGTCCGGGATCCGGACCCGGTCCTGTTCTTCGAGCACAAGGGCCTGTACCCGAGCAAGGGCGAGGTGCCGGACGGAGAGATCACCGACGAACTCGGCCGGGCCAGCGTGCTGCGCCAGGGCGGGGACGCCACGATCCTCGCGCTGGCCGCGATGGTGCCGCGGGCGCTGGCGGCGGCCGAGAAGCTGTCCGCCGAGGACGGCATCGAGGCCACGGTCATCGACGTCCGGTCGCTGGTGCCGCTGGACACCCGGACGATCCTGGCCGAGGTGACCAAGACGGGGCGGCTGTTCACGGTGGAGGAGAATCCGCGGCTGTGCGGCTGGGGCGCGGAGATCGTCTCGATCGTGGCCGAGGAGGCGTTCGGCGCGCTGACCGGCCCGGCGATTCGCATCACCACGCCTCATATCCCGCTGCCCGCCGCGGATAGGCTCGAGGATCACGTGCTGCCCTCGGTGGATAGGATCGTCGAGACCGTCAGCAAGGCGCTGTTAGCCCCCGGGGGACGACCCCCTGGGGACCCCCCGCCTGGGGGGACCCATCCCCCCAGACCCCCCTTGGGGGGCCTCGGCCCCCGGGACCGCGTTTGCAGGAGGACAAGTGAGCGGCAGTCTGGCCGAACTGGTTGGCATGGACGTACCGACCCGGTTGCTGATCGGCGGGGAGTGGACCGGCGGGCGGGGTGGCGGCACGCTGCCCGTCATCGACCCGGCCACCGAGGACGCGCTGGCCGAGGTGGCCGACGGGACGGTGGAGGATGCGCTCGACGCGGTCGGCGCGGCCTCCGGCGCGCTGCCCGGCTGGGCCGCGACGGCGCCCCGGCAGCGCGCGGAATGCCTGCGCCGGACCTTCGAGCTGATGACCGGGCATGCGGAGTCCCTGGCCCGGCTGATGGTCGCCGAGAACGGCAAGGCGCTGCGCGACGCGCGGGCCGAGGCGACGTATGCCGCCGAGTTCTTCCGCTGGTACGCCGAAGAGGCGGTGCGGATGGAGGGCGTGCTGATGCAGGCGCCTTCCGGGGCGAACAAGATCCTGGTCATGCGGCAGCCGGTCGGCGTCTCGGTGCTGGTCACCCCGTGGAACTTCCCCGCCGCGATGGCCACCCGCAAGATCGGCCCGGCGCTGGCGGCCGGCTGCACGGTGGTGCTGAAGCCGGCCTCGGAGACCCCGCTGACCGCGCTGGCCATCGCCGGCCTGCTGGCCGAGGCGGGGGTGCCGGACGGCGTGGTCAACGTGCTGCCGTCGCGGAAGTCGGGTGCGGTCGTCTCGGCGATGCTCAACGACCCGCGGGTCCGCAAGCTGTCGTTCACCGGGTCCACCGAGGTAGGGCGGATCCTGCTGCGCGAGGCGGCGGACACCGTGGTCAACACCTCGATGGAACTTGGCGGCAACGCGCCCTTCATCATCTTTGAGGACGCGGACATCGACGCCGCCGTCGAGGGGGCGCTGATCGCCAAGATGCGCAACGGCGGCGAGGCGTGCACCGCCGCCAATCGCTTCTACGTGCACGAGGCGGTCGCCGACGAGTTCAGCCGCACGTTCGCGGTCCGTCTGGACGCGATGGTCGTCGGGCCGGGCCTGGACGAGGGCACCGACGTGGGCCCGCTGGTCAACGAGCCGACCCGGTCCAAGGTGGCCGAACTCGTCGAGTCGGCGGCCGCGGACGGCGGCAAGGTGGTCACCGGCGGCCGTGCGCCGGACCGGCCCGGTTACTTCTACCAGCCGACCGTCATCGACCAGGTGCCGTCGGGGGCTGGCATCCTCGGCACCGAGATCTTCGGGCCGGTGGCGCCCGTGGTCCGGTTCACCGCCGAGGACGACGCCGTCCACTGGGCCAACGACACCGAGTTCGGGCTGGTCTCCTACGTCTACACCGGCGACCTGAGCCGCGGCCTGCGGGTCAGCGAGGCCCTCGAGGCCGGCATGGTCGGCCTCAACCGCGGGATCGTGTCCGACCCGGCGGCGCCGTTCGGCGGCGTGAAGCAGTCGGGCATCGGCCGCGAAGGCGCACACGATGGACTCCTGGAATTCACCGAGACGAAGTACATCGCGACCAGCTGGTGACCTTCGTTACTCACGGAGCGGCTAAGCTCTCTTTTCCATGGGCGGATCGCGGGCCGGCGCTGACACCCAGTCACTAGGCACGCCGACCTCATCTGCCGGGTCGGCCGAGCGTTCGAGCCTCCCCGGCCGTCGGCGCTGGGTCGCGCTCGCGGTCTATCTGCTGGCCGCCGTCGTCCTGTTCACGGTCTACCTGCGGCTCTCCGAGACGTACCCGCTGAATTCAGACAGCGCCAACATCTTGCTGATGGCCTGGGATCTGCTGCATGGCCACCTGCTGCTGCACGGCTGGTACATGTCCGACGTCTCGTTCTACCCGACCGAACTCCCGCAGTACGCGCTGCTGGAAAGCTTCCTCGGGCTGCATATGCAGACGGCGCACGTCGCCGCGGCGATGACCTACACGCTGACGTTCCTGCTCGCCGTGCTGCTGGCCAGGAGCGGCTCGACTGGACGCCAGGCCATGATCAGGACGCTGATCGCGGCGGGCATCATGCTGGCCCCGCAGTTCGGCCTCGGCGTCTTCGCCCTCGATCTGTCCGTTGGCCACATCGGCACCGCGGTCCCGCTGCTGCTGACCTGGCTGCTGCTGGATAAGGCGTCGGCCCGCTGGTACGTGCCTGTACTCACCGGCGTGCTGCTCGCCTGGGCGCTGGTCGCGGACCCCATCGTCTACGTCGTGGGTGTCGGCCCGCTAGGGGTGGTCGCCGCCGCGCGGGTCATCCGGGACCTGGTCAAAGGCGCGGACTCGTGGCGCACGCGGATCGCCGGGGCCTGGTACGACCTGTCCCTCGGCGCCGCTGCGGTGGTCGCGGTCGGGTTGGCGTGGGTTGTCAACAACCTGCTCAGCGCCATGGGCGGCTACACCGTGAACCGGCTGCCGTTCTACCTGGTGTCGTGGCCTAACCTGCACGACAACGCGCCGGCCGCGTGGAAGGTACTCGAGGTCTTCGGCGCCAACTACGCCGGGCTCAGCGGCGTGTGGCTCGCTCTCGCCTTTCTGCATCTGGCCAGCGCGCTCGTGGTCCTGTGGGCCCTGGCCCGGGTGGCGCGGCGATTCTTCGGGGTCAGCCTGGTCGACCAGGTGCTCGCCGTGGCCATTGTCCTCAACGTGGTGCTTTACCTGCTTACCAACGCTGCGGACGAGGCGGCGCACGAGGTCGCGATCATCGTGCCGTTCAGCGCGGCGCTGGCGGCGCGGGTACTGGTCCGTGCGGTTCAGGGTGCCACCGTCAACGACGGCCACCCGGGCCCCGCGGCCAGCGGACTGACCCGCCGGGTCAGGCTGGCCGGCTTCGCCGGGATCCTGGTGCTGGCGGGGTATACCGCCGGGCTCGGCTACGAACTCGCCCAGCCGTCCGCCCCGGCTGCGAACACGCCCCTGGCCTCCTGGCTGGAGGCGCACCATCTCAGCTACGGGCTCAGCGGCTACTGGACCAGCAGCAGCGTCACCGTGAACAGCGGCAACCGGGTGCAGGTCCGGGCGCTCATGCAGTACACCATGAAACGCGACCTGTGGATGTCCAACGCCAGCTGGTATGACCCGAAGTTGCACTATGCCAACTTCATCGTCCTGGACAGTACGCCGGGCTTCATGAACCACTGGGAGCCGCGGGCACTGATCCAGAAGTATTTCGGCCGGCCGGCCCGGATATACCAAACCGGCCCCTACACCGTCATGGTGTGGAACAGGAACCTGCTCAACAGCGTCCCGCGGTAGGGGAGAAGCGGTGGGGGGAGAATACGCCGGGTGAGCGTCAGCAAGGAGCGCGAAACGCCTGTCCCCGCGGTGCCGGCCGGAGCCGGCGGCGTCGCGGCGAGTGCGGGCCGACGCCGTCCGTGGGTGGTGGCGGCGGCGTCGGCAGCGGTGCTGGTCGTACTGCTGTGCGTCCGTAACCGGTTCCTGTTCACCACGCGGCTGTATGAGGACGCGGACATGGGCGCGAACTCTATCCTGATCGAGCAGGCGCGCCATTTCACACTGCTGGTCGGAAACTACTCCCGGGACCACTTTCACCATCCCGGGCCCGCGTATATGTACGTTCAGGCGGCCGGCGAATCCTTGTTCTGGGCGTGGCTGCACGTGGTCCCGACCGCATGGAACGGCCAGTTGCTCGCCGCGTACGCGCTGAACGCCATGTTCATGGCCCTCGTCGTCGGCGTGGGTTACGGCTGGTCCCCGTCGCTGCGCGGCGCGGCGGCCTGCTTCGCGGTCGTGGCGGCCTTCGCATCCGTGCACCCGGCCGTGCTCAGCACCGACTGGATGCCGTACTTGTACGTGCCGGCGTACCTGGCCTTCATCGTCGCGGCCGCGTCGGTGGCGGCGGGTTGTGCGCGGGACGCGTGGATAATGGCGCTGGCCGGCTGGTTCCTGATTCACGGGCACGCGTGTTTCCTTTTCTTCGTCCCGGCGATCAGCTGCGTTGTGCTGGCGGCGGTGCTGTGGCCGCGGCGGCACCACCTCGGTGTCTCGGTGCGGTCCTTCTTCGCCACGCAATGGCGGGCGTGGATGCCCGTGGTCGTCATCAGCGTCGTTTTCGCCTTCCCGATCATCGTGAACCTGGTGCTGCACTGGCCGGGCCAGTTCGGCGACTACCTGACGTACACGTCCTCCAAGCGGGCGGGCGGGCACAGCTTCGCGCAGGCGGTGCAGGATGCGCTATGGTACTGGTGGCCGTACTGGGATGTGTGGGTCGCCGGGACGGTCGCGGTGGCGGGATTTGCGGTCGCCGCCGCGGTCACCCGATGGCTCGCCCCCGCTCCGCTGCGCCGGTTCCTGTGGGCGTTGCTCGCCGTCAACGCGGTGTCCTCGGTGGCGTTCGTTTACTACGCCATGAGGGGAATCGATGTTATCTCCGAGCGCTACGTCGGCTATTTCTACTGGTCGGCGCCGGTCATCACCTTGCTGGTCATCATGCTGGGCGTGATCGAGGCGATGCCGTCGCGGTGGGGCACCGCCGCGGCCGCCGTCGCGGCGGTGCTCGCGCTGGCCGCCCTCGCGGTGGCACCGGACATTCAGACCAGCACGAACAGCAGCGATCCGGCGGTGCCCAGCAGCGGCCCGAACACGGACCCGGCGCTGCCCGGTGCCGTGTCCGCGCTCGCCGCGCGCTCAGGTGGCCGGACGATCGTATTGCGGTTCGACCAGCAGACATGGCCGGACGTCACCGGCTTCCTGGTCCAGGCCGAGCGGACCGGGGTGCGGGCGTGCGTGCTGAACCCGGTGTGGACGTTCATGATGACCAGCCAGTTCATCTGCACGAGCCAGGAGGTCGCCGATGGTCGGCTCTTCTGGTTCGACGACGTTGCCCCGCGGGGCAGCACGGTGCTCGCCCGGCTCCGGCAGGCCGTGGTAACCACCACCGGCCCATGAGTGCCGACAGAGCGCTGGTCTGGCAAGCCGGGGATGACGAGGCGCCAGGCCCAGCAGGATCGGCGGGGTTTCGTGCCTTGCGACTGCGCCCGTGGGCGGTAACGGCCGCATGGGTGCTCGGCGTGATCGCCGTTTTTGCGGCCAACCTGCAGCTGGCTCGGACGCGGGCCGTCAACTCCGATGGCGCGAGCCAGGCCTTGCAGGCCTGGGACATGCTGCACGGCAACCTGTTGCTGCATGGCTGGCTGCTCGGCGATGTTTCGTACTACACCACGGAACTGCCGCAGTACATGCTGGTGGAGTTCCTGCGCGGGCTGAACCAGGACGCAGTGCACGTGGCCGCGGCCATGACCTACACGCTCGCGACGCTGCTGGCCGTGCTGCTGGCCAAGGGCAACTCCACCGGGCGTCAGGCCCTAGTGCGAGTGCTCATCGCGGCCGGCATCATGCTAGCGCCACAGTTGGCTTCGGGGGTGAACATCCTGCTCTCCTCACCGGACCACATCGGCACGTCCGTCCCGGTGATGGTGGTATGGCTGATCCTGGACCGTGCCCAACTCCGGGTCAGCCGCCACCCCGACCGGGGGGACCCATCCCCCCGGACCCCCCTTGGGTACGTCCCGGTCATCGCCGGGTTGTTTCTGGGCTGGGCCGCGGTGGCGGACACGCTGGTGCTCTTGATCGGGGTGCTGCCGCTCGCGGCAGTGTGCGCAATCCGCGTCGGCCAGGCCGTGGCCGTCGAGCGGAAGCCCCTGGCGTCGCAGTGGTACGACATGGCTCTCGGCGCTGCCGCCCTGGCCGGAGCGGCGGCGGCCATGCTGGCGCTGCACGTCATCCACGCTCGCGGCGGGTTTTACATGCCGGCGCCCGCCATGCAGTTCGCCCACAGCGGTGCCACCCTGGTACACAACCTGGGCATCACCGCCCAAGGGCTGCTGCTCCTGAGCGGTGCCGATTTCCTCGGGCTCCGCCTGACGGCCAGTACCTTCTTCACGGTGCTGCACCTGGTTGGGGTATTCCTGGCGGCATGGGGCACAGGGCTGGCCGCATGGCGCTTCCTGCGCGACCGCGATCTGGTCGCTCAGTTGCTGGTTACGGGCGTGGCCATCAACTTGGCCGCCTACGTGCTCAGCACCAAGGCTAATGTGGTCACGCAGACCCGCGAGATCGATGTCCTGCTGCCGTTTAGCGCTGCCCTGGCCGGACGCCTGCTGGCCGGACGCCTCAAGGCGGCCACGCTAGTGCCGCTCCTGCTCGTCGTGCTGCTCGGCTACCTGGCCGGCCTAGCCTACGAGATCAGTCAGCCGCCGGCGGCCGCGCAGAACCAGCAGCTCACCTCCTGGCTGCTGGCCCGGCATCTACACACCGGCCTGTCTGGCTACTGGGAGTCGAACGTCGTCACGCTGACCAGCGGCGACCGGGTCCAGATCAGGACCGTGGCCCTGTCCGGCGAACGGCTCACCCCCAGCACCTTTGAGTCGAAAGCGGAATGGTATGACCCGGACCGGAGTACCGCCAACTTCGTCGTCCTCTTCCCCGGTGGGGCCGGGTATCCCGGCTTTACCCAGGAGCGGGCCGTGCTGGCGACATTCGGCAAGCCTGCCCGAACGTACCAGGTTGGTTCCTACACGGTCCTGGTCTGGAACAGCAATCTGCTCAGCAGGCTTAGCCGAGCTGATGCATAGGCCGTTATGAACCGATCAGCCTGCGCTGCGTGACCACGATCAGGGCAGGCACCGTCAGCGCGGCCAGCAAGGGGAGCAGCCATGCGCCCAGGCTCCGCCGGGGAGCGCCCAGCAGGATGATCACGGCCAGCAGGTACACCTCGATGAACGACCGCATGTCGGCGTCCAGGCTGCCCCAGGTGCTCGGCGTGACGACGCAGATCTCGACCAGGTAGAGGACGAAGGCCAGCCGTTCGTGCACCGGCGCGTTCGTGGACCACAGGCAAAGCAGCGCCGCTATGGTGAACAAGACCAGGATGGCCAGCTCGAGGAACCACAGGTCGTACTGGTTGAAGTGATGCATGTTGACGTGACGGAGGTTGTGCTCCAGCGCCTCCAACGGGGCGATCAAGGGCGCGCCCGCGTTCCGGCCGCCATCGGCGAGCAGGGGAACGCTGCCGGTCGCGGCCTTCACGACGATCTCCCAGGCCGCAAAGACGACGGTCGGCACCGCCCAGGTCAGATCGTCGCGGCCTGGCCGCATTGGCTGTTGGCGACGCAGGATGCCGACGACGCGCATGATGGCCAGGGCCGCTACGGCGACCATGACCGTTTCCCTGGTCAGCACGCCGTAGGCCAGGAGCGCGGCGGCCAGGACAGGTCGCCGCGCCCGGACCGCGAGCAGCCCGGCCAGCAGGCAGACGGCGCCGAGTGGCTCGGCCGTGTCCCTGGCCAGGCTGGTGATGAGGCCGAAGTAGGCCGGCATCAGCAGCCCGGCCAGCGCGTGCCGGCCGCCGTCGACGGCGAACCGGGCCCCCAGGTAGCCCAGGGCGCCGACGGCGGCGACGTTGACGGCGACGAGCATGGCCGGGACCAGGAAGTGCTGGCCGAACGAGACCAGCCAGGTGAGCGCGGGATAGCCGATCCGCATGTACCGGTAGGGCCGGTCCATGGTGATGCCGTACGCGCTCTTGTGGAAGTCGAGCGGATTGAGCGCCAGCCGGTAGAAGAACTGCCCGTCGTAGCCGTAGGTCCGGGCCACCGGCACGCCGTGCGGCAGTTGGGCCGGGGTGGCGAAATGCCGGCCGACCAGGATGAACCGGCTGATGTTGCCGTGCGCCCAAATCTGCCAGCGCGCCAGTGTGAAGGCGAGCGCGGCCAGCGTGGCGACCAGGGCGGCTAGCGCGGGCCGGTTGGTTCTCGAGGCCAGCGAACAGGCCGGCAGCGCGCCGGTCCCGGCGTCCGGGCCGCTGCTGGTGGCCGGGACCTCGGTCGGCCGGGCGGATTCCGGGCCGTCCGGCACGACGGACTCCGCGACCCGTTCACGGGCCGCCGACTGCTCCTGACCAGGCATGGTGCATTCCTCGTGAAAGGCGGGCCAGGCCAAGAAACACCGCCAGACTTTGAATCGCGCCGCGAGCTTACCGCAGGTATGGCCCGTTCGGCGCCGCGGATCGGTAATACCGCGTGTCGAAGCCTGAGGAAATCCGCTGTTAACAGGTCACATGACGGACAGACGGGTATGTGGCGACGGGGGGATAACAAGACCTCTAGCGGGTCGGCCATGGCGGTAAGGTAAAGCGCCAGAGACGTCTTGGGGGGCGCCGGCCCGGTGGTCTCCGGAGGCCTGCCACGATCAGCCGGAGGTATATACCGTGACCAGTTTTTCTGATGAGGTTAGCCGAGATGTGGTTGTCATCGGCGGGTGCGGGCATGTGGGCCTCCCGCTCGCACTCGCGTTCGCCGACCGCGGCGCCAGGGTGGCCATCTATGACGTGAGCGAGGCCGCCGTCAGCCTGGTGAACTCGGGCCGGATGCCGTTCGCCGAGCCCGGCGCGGACGAGGTGCTGCAGCGGGCGCTCGCCGCCGGGCGTCTCGAGGCCTCGGCCGATCCCGCGACCGTGGCCACGGCGGAGCACGTGGTGGTCGTCATCGGCACACCGGTGGATGAGCACCTGAACCCCAACCAGACCGCGATCACCAAGGCGCTCGGCGGGTGCTCCGCATTTCTGCGGGACGGCCAGCTCCTCATCCTGCGCAGCACCGTGTTCCCCGGGGTGACGGCGCTGGTGGAAAAGATGATGGCCGGGCTGGGACTGCAGATAGAGGTCACGTTCTGCCCGGAGCGGATCGCCGAGGGCAAGGCGATGACCGAGCTGTTCGAACTGCCCCAGATCATCTCGTCCCGTACGCCGGCCGGGGTCAAGCGGGCGTCCACGCTGTTCGGCAGGCTGACCGGCAAGCTCGTGGTGATGTCACCAGAAGAGGCGGAGCTGGCGAAGCTGTTCACCAACGTGTGGCGCTACATCAAGTTCGCCACCGCCAACCAGCTCTACATGATGGCCAACGAGCAGGGCCTGGACTTCGACCGGATCCGGCGAGGGCTGGCCGAGGACTACCCGCGGGCGGCGGACATGCCCGCCGCGGGCTTCGCCGCCGGTCCCTGCCTGTTCAAGGACACGATGCAGCTCGCGGCCTTCAACCACAACAACTTCCCGCTCGGCCACGCGGCGATGGCGGTCAACGAGGGTCTGCCGCTTTACGTGGTGCACCGGTTGGAGGGGCAGTTCGACCTGGGGTCGATGACCGTCGGGATCTTGGGCATGGCGTTCAAGGCCGGTTCGGACGACATCAGGTCGAGCCTTTCCTACAAGCTCAAGCGAATCCTGGCCTTCAAGGCCGACGCGGTCCTGTGCACCGACCCGTACGTGACCGTCGACCCTGACCTGCTGCCGCTCGAGGAGGTGCTCGCCCGGTCGGACCTGCTCGTGGTGGGGGCGCCGCATCCGGAGTACCGGGGACTGGTGGTTGACAAGCCGGCGGCTGATATCTGGGACGTGCTCGGCAACGGGGTCCGGGTATGACCGAGCGTCCTCGCGTCTCGGTGGTAGTACCCGCCTACAACGAGGGTGAGCAGATCGTTAGCGTACTTGACCGGCTGTTCGAATCGGTCCGGCTGGCGGCGGAAGTGCTGGTGGTCGTGGACTCGCCCGACGACACGACCGTGCCCGTGGCCGAGGAGTACGCGCAGAAGGAACCCCGGCTGAGGTGCCTGGTCAACACCTACGGCCCGGGGCCCGCCAACGCCATCAGGTTCGGCATCGACGCCGCGACCGCGCCCGTGGTCGTGGTGACCATGGCGGACGGGTGCGATGACGCCAGGCAAATCGACGAGCTGGTCCGGCTGGTCGAGCGCGGGGTCGCCGTGGCCGCCGCGTCCCGGTACATGCCCGGCGGTCAGCAGGTCGGCGGCCCCGTCCTCAAGGGTGCGCTGTCCCGCCTGGCCGGGCGCTCGCTGCGGACGCTCGCCCACGTCGGAACCCGGGACGCGACGAACTCGTTCAAGGCATACTCGACGGAATTCGTCAGGCAGGTCGGAATCGACTCCAGGGACGGGTTCGAGATCGGCATCGAGCTGACGGCCAAGGCGAAGCGGCTGCGCCTGCCGGTGGCGGAGATACCGACCATCTGGCTGGACCGGCAGGCGGGGGTGTCGAACTTCAAGGTCGCGAAGTGGGTGCCCAGCTACGTCCGCTGGTATCGTTTCGCGTTCGGACCGCCGCTGACGGCCGATCAGGTGCGTCATCGGGGGGCAGGCCAACCACAGGAGCGACGGAAAGGGCAGGAGTCCTGATGGAGCAGGTGCTGGTCAGCGGGTCCGCTGGCTTCATCGGCGGGTACGTAGTAGAGGAGCTGCTCAAACGCGGCTACACGGTGGTTGGCCTGGACGACTTTTCCAAGTACGGGAAGGTCAACAAGTCCTACGACGACGATCCGCGCTACCGGCTGGTCGAGGGCGACGCCAGGGACGTCGGCCTGATGACCGAACTGCTGGCCGACTGCGACCATTTCATCGCCGGCGCCGCGATGATCGGCGGGATCTCCTACTTCCACACTTACGCCTACGACCTGCTCGCCACCAACGAGCGGATCATCGCCGCGTCTTGTGACGCCGCGATCGCGGCGCACCGGGACGGCCAGCTGCGCAAGGTCACCTACCTGTCCTCCTCGATGGTGTTCGAGAGCGCCGACGAGTGGCCCTCCTACGAGGGACAGCAGCGGGAAATACCGCCGCCGCTCTCGTCTTACGGGTTCCAGAAGCTCTCGGTGGAGTACTTCGCCAAGGCGGCCTGGGATCAGTACCGGCTGCCCTACACGCTCGTGCGGCCGTTCAACTGCGTGGGCATCGGCGAGAGCCGGGCCCTGGGCGACCAGGAGATCCTGTCCGGGAACGTCCAGCTCGCCATGAGCCACGTGGTGCCCGACCTGGTGCAGAAGGTGCTCAAGGGCCAGGACCCGCTGCACATTCTCGGCTCGGGGGAGCAGGTGCGGCACTACACCTACGGCGGCGATCTCGCGGTTGGCGTGGTGACGGCGATGGAACACGAAGACGCCCTCAACGAGGACTTCAACCTGTCGACAGCGGAGAGCACGACCGTGCGGCAACTGGCCGAGCTCATCTGGCGCAAGGTCAAGGGCGAGGGCGTCCCGCTGCGGCTTGCTCACGACGACCCGTACGAATATGACGTCCAGCGCCGGGTACCCGATACGGAAAAAGCCAAGAAGATTCTCGGCTTCGAGGCCACCACCACGCTCGAGGAGATGCTCGACGAGGTGATCCCCTGGATCGACGCGGCCATCAAGGCGGGAACCATCTGAGCATGACGGCCGGCGGTGAGCAGGTGCAGGCGGCCGGGACCACGGAACCGGACCCCGAAGCCGCCGTCACCGGCGATGGTGCCGCCGACGCGGCGCCGCAACGGCGGCCGGTGTGGGTGTGGGCGGTCCCTTTCGCCTTGCTGTTCGCCCTGCTCTGCGTACGCAACCGCTTCCTGTTCACCACCCGCCTGTACGAGCAGGGCGATGCCGGCGCCAACTCGATCCTGATCGAGCAGGCCAAGCACTTCACCCTGCTCGTCGGCAACTACTCGCGCGAGCGCTTCAACCATCCCGGGCCCGCCTACATGTACGTGCAGGCCTTCGGCGAGTACCTGTTCCAGAACGCGCTGCATGTGGTGCCGACCGCGTGGAACGCGCACATGCTCTCCGTGTTCGCCCTGGACTGCGCGTTCGTCGCGCTGGCCGTCGGGGTCGTCTACGGGTGGACCCGCTCGCTGCGGGGCGCCGCGGCCTGCTTTGCCGTCTTCACCGGCTTCGCGATCGCCTACCCGCCGATCGTGAACTCCGACTGGATGCCGTACATGTACGTGCTGGCGTACATGGTGTTCGTCCTCGCGGCCGGATCGGTGGCGGCCGGGCGGGCCCAGGACGCCTGGATCTTCGCGCTGACCGGCTGGTTCCTCATCCACGGGCACGCCTGCTTCCTGTTCTTCGTGCCCGTGCTCACGGTGGCCGTGCTCGCCGCCGTGTTGTGGCCCCGCCGGCGTACGCTCCGGACGTCGGCCGGTGAGTTCTTCCGCGAGCAGCGCCGGGCCTGGATCCCGGTCGCGGTCATCAGCGCGGTGTTCGCGCTGCCGATCGTCGTCAACCTGGTGCTGCACTGGCCGGGGGACTTCGGCAAGTACATCTCCTACGGCGGCTCGGGCCAGGCCGGCGGCCACAGCCTGCGCCAGGTGGTGCAGTACGCGCTGTGGTTCTGGTGGCCGCACCAGCACGCCTGGCTCGCACCGGTTCTCGGTTATCCGGTCGCGCTCGCCGCCACCTTCTGGTTCAGCCGAGGGCCGCTGCGCCGGTTCCTGCTCGCGCTGCTCGCCGTCAACGTGGTCTCGTCGCTGGCGTTCCTGTTCTACACCGCGGTCGGGATCGACTGGCTGACCGAGTACTACATCGGCTACTTCTACTGGTCGGCGCCCCTGGTCACGGTGCTGGTCATCGTGCTGGCCGGGCTCGAGGCGATCCCGCGGCGCTGGGCGGCCCTGAGCACCGGCGTGGCGGTGCTCGCGGCGGCGGCGGCCTTGGCGATGCTCGCGGTGATCCCGGGCACCCGCACCAGCAGCACCAACGACACCGACGAGTCCCTGCCGCAGGTGGTGGCCACCCTGGCCGCGCGGGCACCGGGCAAGACGATCGTGCTGCACATCGATCACCCGGCCTGGGTCGAGACGACCGGCTTCCTGGTCCAGGCGGAGCGCTCCGGAGTCCGGGCCTGCCTGGACGATCCGTGGTACACGTTCCTGATGACCAGGCAGTTCATCTGCACGCCCGCGCAGGCCGCGAGCGGGCAGGCGTACTGGATCTACACGCCCCACGGCCTGCCGCCGCATACCCCGGTCCTCCTGCGCTTCGGCGGCATGGCGGTCGCGCCCGCGTCACCATGACCGCGTCGGGCGCGCACTTCAGGCTCCCGCCCTGCCCGCCAGAACCTCAGCCGCCACCGTCGCGAAGCGGGCGGCCGTGGTCACGCTGGCTGGTGGCGGGCCCGGGCTAAGCTGACCCGGGCCGAAGACGGCCGGGCATCACATATACAGGATCCGCCGCCTGGCCACCACCAGCAGCGCGGGCAGGACGCAGGCAGCGATCAGGCCCAGATAAGGCCAGTTCAGGTACCGCCGCGGCGTGGCGACCAGCAGCACCAGCGCCATCAGGTAGGGCTCGATGAGCGAGCGCCCCTCGCCGAACGTGCTGGTCCAGATCTGGCTCGACAACAGGCCGAGCTGGAGCACGAAGAAGACGAACGCCAGGCGCTCGTGCGCGGGTGCGGTGGTGACGAACAACACGGCCAGCCCGGCCAGGATGAAGATCGCCAGGGTGGCGTACTCGAACAGGGAGATGTCGATCGGGCTCAGGTGCGCGGTGTTGATGTGCGCGGCGTCGTACTTCAGCGCGTCGACCAGCGCCGTGAACGGCACGGTGAGGTTCCGGCTGCTGTTCGCTACCAGCGGGAACTCGCCCTTGACCACGAAGTGCACCGCGACTTCGACCAGCCCGTACACGGCGGCCGGAACGACCCAGGTCAGGTCGGCCAGCCCCGGATTGGCCCGGCGGCGGGCGATCGCGATCAGCCGGGTGACGGCGATGGCGGCCGGGGCGAACAAGATGGTTTCCCTGGTGATCGCGCCGAACGTGAACAGCGCGGTGGCCAGCAGGTACATCGGGGTATTTCCCCGCCGGTAGGCGAGCAGGCCGCCCAGCATGCAGGCCTCGGCCAGCGGTTCGGCGGTGTCCCGGCCCACGCTGATGACCAGGCCGAAGTAGGCGGCGAAGGCGAGCCCCCACAGGGCGTGGCGACCGGACTCGCGGGCGAACATGCCGCCGAGCATCGCCATGGCCGCCACCCCGAGCAGGTTCAGCGCGACCAGCACGACGGGCACGAGCTGGTGCTGGCCGAGAGAGAAAATCCAGGCCAGCAGCGGGTATCCGATGCGGGTGTACCGGTAGGACTGGTCCATCGTGATGCCGAACGCGGTGGCGTTCCAGTTGGCCGGGTCCAGCGCGAGCCGGTAGTAGAACTGCCCGTCGTAGCCCGCGGACGGCACCAGGAGCAGTCCACGGGGAAGCTGAGACCGGTGCGTGTAGACGTGCCCGGCCATGATGAACAGGCTGATATGGCCCTTGGCCCAGATCTGCCAGCGGGCCAGGGCGAATCCCAGCCAGCCGAGGAAAGCGATGGCACCCGGCACTAGCGGCCGGTTCAATCTCGACCATAGTGATGGCGGGCTTGGCCGGAGGGACCTATCCTCTTCCGACGTCGACGTGAGCTGCAACCGCAAGCCTCCACCAGGGCTGTCTCAGCGTGAAGGGCACATTTGGCCAGGCGCGCGCAGCTTACCAGAGCGACGCCCTACGCTGTGACTGGCCGCAACGAATACGATTCGCTAGCGACGATGACACCGAGCCCGAGGGACGTGGTGGCTGCCGTGCCGAGAAGCGGGACGCCGGAGAAGTCCTCCGCGCTGCCCGCCGCCGGCCCGGCCGGCGGTGACGCCGGGCTAGCCGAGTCGTCCGCGTCGGCCGGCCGGGCGTCCACCCGCCGCCGCCTGTTCGCCGCCACGGCAGCCGTGCTGGCCGTGGCGCTGCTTTTCGTCGCGTACCTGCAGGTGTCCCGCACGTACCCGGAGAACTCCGACGAGTCGAACGACTTGCTGATGGCCTGGGACATGCTGCACGGCAATGTGCTGCTGCACGGCTGGTACCTGTCGGACGTCTCGTTCTACACCACCGAGCTGCCGCAGTACCTCGTGCTGGAGCGTTTGTTCGGGCTGCACACCGACACCGCCCACATCGCGGCGGCGATGACCTACACGCTCGTGGTCGTGCTCGCCGTGCTGCTGGCCCGTGGCCGCGCCGACCAGACACCCCGCCGCGAAGCCGCGCCGCGGATGCTGCTGACGGCCGGCCTCCTGTTCGCCCCCCAGCTCGGCGTCGGCGTCTTCGTCCTGCTGCTGTCCCTCGGTCACATCGGCACGGCCGTGCCCCTCATGCTGATCTGGCTGGTCATCGACCGGCTGAGGCCGCGCTGGCCAGTCCCACTCGTCGTCGGGCTGCTGCTGACCTGGGTACTGGTCGCGGATCCGCTGGTGCTCATGGTGGGGATCGTTCCGCTGGTGGCGGTGTGCGCGATGCGTGTCGCCCGTGAGCTCTTCCTGGCCCAGCGACGGGGCGAGCCCGGGTGGGCTCGGGCCAGCCTGCGCGCGCGCTGGTACGAGCTGTCCCTGGCCGTGGCGGCCATCCTCGCCGAGGGCCTGGCCTCGGTGGTCAGCCGGGTGCTCCGGGCCAGTGGGGGCTTCTTCCTGCACCAGGTGCCCTATCAGCTGGCGCCGGTGCATACCTGGCCCAAGCATGCCTGGGTGACCGGGGAGGGGCTGCTCGCGCTGTTCGGGGCCAAGCCGCAGGGGCCGGCCGCAGCGCTGGCCTTCGCGCTGCTGCACCTGGCGGGGGTGGCGCTCGTGGCCTGGGCCATGGTGCGGGTGACGCGGCACTTCTTCAGCTGGCCCGACATGATCAGCCAGATCCTGCTCCTCGCGATGGTCATCAACGTGGTCGCGTACGTGCCGAGCACGCTGGCCAACGCGACCGACCTGAACGCGCGGGAGTTCGCCGTCGTGTTGCCGTTCGGTGCCGTGCTGGCCGGCCGGACGCTGGCGCCCGGCCTTGGCGTGGGCATGCGCCGGTGGCACCGGGTCGCGGCCGCGGCCCTGCTGGCCGGCTATGCGGCCAGCCTTGGCTACGCGGCGGCTCAGCCGTCCGTACCCCCGGCCAACGCTCGGCTGGCGGAATTCCTGGCCGCGCACCACCTGACCAGCGGCATCGGCGGGTACTGGGAGTCGAGCGTGGTCACGGTCGGCAGCGACGGCGCCGTCACGATACGAGCCGTGCTGCCCGGCACGCTGCAGCCGGACCTGTGGGAGGCCAAGGGCTCCTGGTACGACCCGGGGCCGAACCGCGCGACGTTCCTGGTCACCGACAGCGCGCCCGGATTCTTCAACCACTGGCAGCCCAACCCCGCCGCGCTGGCGGCCCTGGGCCGGCCGGCCAGGACCTATCACGTCGGTCCCTACACCGTGTACGTCTGGAACAAGAACCTGCTCGCTGGTCTAGGGCCCCCGTGACCTGCGCCGGCTCGGCTGAGCCGGCAGGCAACGCGTCAGGATGCTGTTGTCAGGGGGCGACGGGACGTAGCCTTGGCGTGTGGACCGGCGAATATACGGGGTCGAGAACGAGTACGGCGTTACCTGCACCTTCCGCGGGCAGCGGCGGCTCTCGCCCGACGAGGTGGCGCGCTATCTGTTCCGGCGCGTGGTGTCATGGGGCCGTAGCAGCAACGTGTTCCTGCGGAACGGGGCGCGGCTCTACCTCGACGTGGGCAGCCATCCGGAGTACGCCACGCCCGAATGCGACAACGTGCTCGACCTGGTGGCGCACGACAAGGCGGGGGAGCGGATCTTGGAGGGGCTGCTGGTGGACGCCGACCGGCGGCTGCGCGAGGAGGGCATCGCCGGGGACATCTACCTGTTCAAGAACAACACCGACTCCGCGGGCAACTCCTACGGCTGCCATGAGAACTACCTGGTCGGCCGGCACGGCGAGTTCGGCCGGCTGGCCGACATCTTGATCCCGTTCCTGGTCACCCGGCAGATCATCTGCGGCGCGGGCAAGGTGCTGCAGACGCCGCGGGGCGCGGTGTACTGCGTCAGCCAGCGCGCCGAGCACATCTGGGAGAGCGTGTCCTCGGCCACCACCAGGTCCCGGCCGATCATCAACACCCGGGATGAGCCGCACGCGGACGCCGAGCGGTTCCGGCGGCTGCACGTGATCGTCGGCGACTCCAACATGAGCGAGACCACCACGCTGCTCAAGGTCGGGTCGACCGACCTGGTGCTGCGGATGATCGAGGCCGGCGCGATCATGCGGGACCTGACCCTGGATAACGCGATCCGGGCGATCCGGGAGGTCAGCCACGACATGACCGGGCGCAGCCGGGTCCGGCTGGCCAACGGGCGCGAACTGTCCGCGCTGGACATCCAGTACGAGTACCTGAACCGGGCCAAGGACTTCACGTTCAAGAACGGCCTGGACCCGATCAGCAAGCGGGTCCTGGAAATGTGGGAGCGGGCGCTCGGCGCGATCGAAACCGGCAACCTCGACATGATCGCGCGGGAGATCGACTGGGTCACCAAGTACCAGCTGATCGAGCGGTACCGGGCCCGGCACGACCTGCCGTTGTCCTCGCCCCGGGTGGCCCAGCTCGACCTGGCCTACCACGACGTGCATCGCGGCCGCGGCCTGTACTACCTGCTGCAGCGCGCCGGGGCGGTGGAGCGGGCGGCCCGCGACATCGACATCTTCGAGGCCAAGTCGGTCCCGCCGCAGACGACGCGGGCCAAGCTGCGCGGCGAGTTCATCCGCCGGGCTCAGGAGAAGCGGCGCGACTTCACCGTCGACTGGGTGCACCTCAAGCTGAACGACCAGGCCCAGCGGACCGTGCTGTGCAAGGACCCGTTCCG
>Ga0074046_10000256_pt1 | contig 47335 bp, 57 predicted proteins | sample BogForMeECP23OM3_FD_94441 | JGI IMG/M metagenome (GOLD analysis project Ga0074046, IMG submission 94441) | Bog forest soil microbial communities from Calvert Island, British Columbia, Canada - Bog Forest MetaG ECP23OM3 | ecosystem: Environmental > Terrestrial > Soil > Wetlands ... | reverse complement strand
CGAATCGCCAAGTAGGTTGAGCCCCAAATTACGTAAATGGCGAAAAAAGCGAGAATTACGTGTAGACGGCTCGCTGTTGGCGCTACAGCCTGTATACTGACAACCTTGCTCGGTGCGGTTTGCACCGGTTCGGCAGTGTAACTCATGGCCTGCGGCCCCTTTCGCGTAATGATATAAACGTGCTAAACTCATTACATGGAAGTATACATTACTCAAGGGCATGTAATGTGTCAAATTGATTTAACTCATTACAATGAACACTAAAGCTGATCCTTTCGTCGCTCACGGTTACGGAAATTCGGAGCCATGGCTTGATCTGGTGAACAGTGAGCACTGGGATGGCTTCGGCAAGTTCACCGATATGCTGGACAATCCGGACTGGGTGAACTCTTTTATGCATCATTGGGAATCCCGCATCCCCCTGCAGGACCCTTTTCCCCAGCTGGAGTTTCTGTCCTTGCGGGCGCTGATCCGGACGCTGCTGGAAAAGGCGGCCAGTGGCAAAAAACTGCGCCTGGAACAGCTTACGCCGCTGAATGAGTGGATGAAGGTACCTGTAAAACCGCAGCTGAAGGAGGACCAAAATGGGCTTCGCATTAGTTTTCAGATCGTCCAATCTGGCTGGTACACGATACTGACGAAGATCGCCTATTCGTTCGCGCGGTGTTTGATCGACCCGGGTCAGCGCCGCTTGCGAATCTGCCAGAACCAGGGTTGCCGGTGGACTTTCATCGATAGATCAAAAGGGAATGTACGACGTTGGTGCAATACGGCAACCTGCGGGAATCGTGAGCGGGTTCGCAAGGCGCGCGCGGCGGAGAAACACTGAATTATGGTTCACGCTTATTGAGTTGCCGGAACCGGAATTGGTTTGCGGAACAGGACGCAGTAATCCTCGTTCGGCCACGAATCGATAATCCTCACAACCACAAATCCTGTCGCAGCGAGTTCTTCGATCAGAATTTTCTGCGGAATTCCGTGCCCCCCGCGGTTCGCAGGTACTCCCTTGACCGGATCGGAAAGTGTGAGCCATGCGCGTGGAGGAAAATCGATAATCGCCAGCACCCCTCCGGGTTTCAAGGACTTGTAAAGGCTAGCATCCATCTCGGTTGGTGCAGTCAAATGGTGATAGACGCGGCGAAGCAGAATCCCATCACAGCACGAGGGCGGGAGGTTGGTCTCTTTTTCCGCGGCTGTCAATACTTCGAAATTCTTCCAGCCCCGACGAGCCAACTCCTGCTTTAGCGATTCCAACTTCTTCGGATCGAGTTCGGTTGCGTAGACTTTGCCGGTCGGATCAATGTAGGTGTGTGCAGCAAAGGCAAGTTCCCCATTACCAGCGCCAACATCCGCGATAACGTCCCCAGGCTTCCAATTCATCGCCTCGGCCAGGCGTGCAACTTCATCGCTTGCTGCTCCCAGCAAGAGAAAAACAGCGAGAAGAGCTACACTTAGCAGGAATCCCCGCCGTTTGAAACTCCGTCCACTATGCCTTAATTTATTCAATTTGGGTTACGACTTCTGATTACGCACGAGAGACAGAAACTCGTCGCGCGTCTGCTTATTGTGGCGGAAAGAGCCCAACATGGCGCTTGTAACTGCCTGGCCGTGCTGCTTTTCCACTCCGCGCATCTGCATGCACAAATGGCGTGCTTCAATGATCACGCCCACGCCTTCCGGGCTGATTTTTTCTCCGATAGCTTGCGCAATCTGGCTGGTCATGCGTTCCTGAATCTGTAGTCGGCGCGCAAACATGTTTACTAATCTCGCGATCTTGCTGAGACCGAGAACACGCTTGTTCGGCAGATAGGCCACGTGTGCCTTTCCGAAGAAAGGCAGCAAGTGGTGCTCGCATAGGCTGAAGAATTCAATGTCCTTGACGACCACCATCTCGTCGTAGGCCACACTAAAGGTCGCGCCGTTCAGCACCGAATCGAGATTCTGATGGTAGCCACTGGTCAGAAACTTAAACGCCTTTTCAAAGCGTTCCGGTGTCTTACGCAACCCTTCACGGTTCGGGTCTTCACCTACCTGCGCGATCATCTTGCGAACGAGATCCGCGATACTCTCCTGCGGCAATCCCAGATTGCTGTTGTCGTGCAAAATTAATTCCGTCGGCTTAGTCATTTTTGTCACTTTCGTGTCAGTCCACGTTACCGTTTTCATCTCTCTCCCCAGAATACTCGAATGCGTTGTTTCCAGTTTCTTCGACGCGCACGCGTTCGAGTTTGGCCTTGGAAAAGCGTTGCAGGCGCTGATAAATCTCTATGCAGACGTTCTCCGTCGTAGGCACCAAGTCGCGAAAGGCCGGAACCTCTTCGTTCAAGGAGCGATGATCGAATGCTTCGATCACTTCCTTCTCCACGAATTGATCGAGGTCCGCCAAGTTCACAATCATTCCCGTAGCCGGATCCACCGTCCCTGACACGCTGATCTCCAGTACATAATTATGCCCGTGTCCATGCGGATTATTGCACTTGCCATAGACACGAGAATTTTCCTCGCTGCTCAGCTTTTCGCTGTGCAACCGGTGCGATGCCGCAAATTTGTATCGGCGCCCCAATTCGATTGTAACCCCAGCGCTCACGCGGGCTTGGCTCCTGGGCAGTAGACATCCGCAAACAAATCAGGCGTCTCATACAGCCTTACCTTATGTAGACGGCCGCGCGTGATCTTTGGCTCCAGCAGATTCCAGATCACCCGCGAGATGTTCTCGCAAGTCGGAATCTGCCCTTTCAACTCCGGCACGTCATAGTTGAGGTGGCGGTGGTCCATGCGTTGCATGACTTCCCGCTCCAGAATATCTTTTAGTTCCTTTAAGTCCAGAACCATGCCGGTTACCGGGTCAGGCTGGCCGGCGACAGTCACTTCCAGCGAGTAGTTGTGACCGTGCCCGTGCGGATTGTTGCACTTTCCAAAAACGAGCTTGTTCTCTTCCGCGCTCATCGCCGGATTATGGTAAAGGTGCGAAGCGGAAAACTCTATTTTGCGCGTCAAATAAACCATAGAATTCCTATCTCTTCGATGCAGCAGAGGTACCCACAGGATACTCCCTACCCTTCCACGCCAGCACCCCTTTCCGGTGGCTAAGATAGGAGGCTAACAGCAGGGCTGCGTAGAGCAACTTCCCCGGAATTCCATACCAGATGAGGCCGCTGACAAATTGATTGCGCTTCAATTCGCGTCCGTAGAGCCACAGCCATATTCCGAGGCTGGTAAGAGCAGTGAGCACGCCCAAGTGCCAGTCATGACGACTCCACCACGCCCCGCTCACAAGTGCTGCCAACAGAAGAAGGGGCAACAGCGCCAAGGCGATTTCTGTGGCAATTGACGGGAAGTCTGCTCCCATCAAACGATAGAGATTCTTCTTCCAGCCTTGCCACATCTGCCCGAAACTTCGGTACATCCGCACGCTGACGATTCCTATCCCGCTGGAGAACCAGATCGGAAAACCGGCTTCTTTTACACGCCTGGCCAGTGCGACGTCTTCCAAGACCTCGCCAGCGATCGCTACATGCCCGCCCACGGCTTCATACGCCTCGCGGCTAATCATCAGGAATTGCCCGTTAGCGGCCGCCGCGCTGCTTTCGGGGTTATTTATATCGTCAAAAGAGAATTTTCTGCCGAGGCGGCAAAACACTACGGGAATCAAGGCTTTCTCGTACCACGCCTCGGTAATTTGTGTCGGCGAAAACGAAACGAGCGAGACATTATGCTGCCGTGCAAGTCCCAGAGCCTTCGCTCCAGATTTTTTTTCATGCAAGACGTCGGCATCCGTGAAGAGCAGCCACCCGCCTTTCGCTTCACGAGCGCCAAGCGACACTGCGTGATTCTTGCCCACCCAACCAAATGGCAATTGCGCCGATTCGATCAAGCGCACACGCGCATATTTTTTTGTGAGTTCGCGCACTATTTCCGCAGTGCGGTCCTGCGACTGGTCATCGATCACCAGGATTTCGGCAATTTCCTGCTGTTGGACCAGCGAACCCACGCACTCCGCAATCACCGCCTCCTCATTGCGCGCCGGGACGATGGCGGATATCAATCGTCGATATTTTGCTGTGTCCTTCATCACGCTAGGCTCGGAGGCGGGGCTTTCCTGCGGGGCGGCTCTAGGATATTATACCGGTATTATGAAAACAGTTTTGCGCAAAATTATGGCCTACGGCAGTATGGGTTTCGCCTTCGCCATCTTGGCTTTTTTCAGCCTTCCACACTACCGTCAGGGCGAATCCTCCATCGCTGGACGCACCGCGGAAGACTTTTCGATCGATATCCACGGCCAGCCTGCGCACCTGTCTGACCTTCGCGGCAAAGTGGTGGTTTTGAATTTCTGGGCGACCTGGTGCCCACCATGCGTAGAAGAAACCCCAGGACTGATTGAACTCAACCAGCGGATCGCTTCGCGCAACGGTGTAGTTCTGGGCGTGAGCGTGGATGAGGATGAAGCGGCCTACAAGCAATTCATCGAGGACCACAACATCAATTTCCTGACCTCACGCGATTCATCGAAGAAATCCGCGCAGGATTATGGAACTGTGATGTATCCGGAAACCTACGTCATCGACCGCCATGGCAAAATCGTGCGAAAAATTATTGGACCACAGGATTGGAATTCGCGGGAGATGCTGGCGTACTTTGATAATTTGTTGGCGAAGCCTTAAAAGAAGCGCCCGCGACGGAGGATGGGTTCATGACCTTCACATCGCTTTCGTGGTAATCCATTAAGATCAGCCCCACAACAATAAAGCAGACCGGCCAGATCCATTTCAGGTATTTTCCTGCCCGATTCTGCTCCGGCAGACGCAATTCCAGCCATCTGGACCAACCGGCCATGATTCCGAAGATCGCGAGCGGGGTGTGGCTCAACTCAGCGAGCATTTCTTCTTTCACGTTGCTAAGCGCGTGAGTATGGGTTAACAATACGACCCCACCAATTGCGCAGACGCTTGGGAAGACCAGCGCCGCAGCCATCGACTTCACCTTCTTGGTTTCAACGCGATATTGGAAAATCGCAAAGACGATAATCAAGACAACGGCCATGCGATGTTGCAGCACATCGACAACTCCAAAACTTTCCCAGAAGCCGTTCGGGCCCAGCGGCCAATTCTCCGGGTCAGCTCGCAAAAACAAAAATCCCGCCAAACCGAGAAACATCAACGGCCAAATTTTGGCCCACGCGAAATGGCGGCTGCGGGACAGCAGCGCAAGAACTCCCATCAGCATCACAATCAGCCCGGCCCAGTTGTGGTTGTACTCAGACCAAGCGATATCGCCAGAGGTGGATGGATTCCACTGTGTCTGTCCGGGCATATAGGCTGGCGGCAGGGTCTGTCCGGCAGCTTTCGCCTGACTATAAATTTGTTCTGAGGGCACCGACAGTGTGTTCAATTCCGGGCTGCGAAAGCGCGGCATGCGCGGTGCAAAGCGGGTAGTGATTTCGTGCATGGTTACGCGGTCTTGCGTGAGGTCAACACCAGGAGGCTGTGAAGTTAGAGAAGCCGCCGCCAAGATTACGGTTAAGCCGAGTCCAATCTCTGCTTCCCCAAACCGCAAAAGGCTTTTCTTTCCCGTTGCGGCTCCCGGAGTATCGAGTCCCTCCACAATGTAATAATTCGCGGCACCAAGAAGAAGCAGGCAAAACAGCAAGGCCACCTTCGCGGAAAGCATTACGCCGTAAGCCGTTCCATAGATGGCGGCGATTGAACCGAGATACGCCCAACTCATGGCCACTCCGGCGCCAATCAACAAAGCAACACTGATTTGTGCCATGCGCGAAAACCGTCGGATAACACTTGACTTCGCCTGGTCTTCAGGCAATTTTTTCACGGCCAGCAGGAGATAGGGCAGTCCGCCAATCCAACTGGCGGTTGCGAGATAGTGCAAAACCGTCAGGCTCATCAGCACCGGGCGATCTTCCATGCGCGAGGCGGAGTGGCTGGTCATAACCGATGCAGCCAGCATCATCGCTGCGGGAATCAGCACAACTGGCGAAAGATTCTTGCTGAACTGATGGGGCCAGAATGTGATTGCCATGCTGGCAACAATTGCCAACGCACCGGCCCAAACAAAGTTTGCTCCGGCAATTTGGGACAACGGAATATCTACTGTCGCGCGCAGGACTAGCGAATTTAGAATGACAAACAGTATCTGTGTAAAAGCAAGTGCCATCGCACTAAAGCGAATCAATCTCCAACCGGAACGCTGCAGCTCCCCATTTCGTTCCTCGGTACTTCTGGCCACAACAGTGAAAAAGAGAATTCCCCCGATGGCCACGCTCTGAAAACACAGCGTCACGGCCCTCAGCACGACAGTAAAGAAGCCGAATATGCCTAGCAGGCCAACCATTCTAGATTTACGAACCTACCTGAAAGGGAATTTCGCCCCGGGTGATGTGGCCATCCGGAGCCAATACTTGCCAACGAATTTTATATGCGCCCGGCTTCAATCCAGTCATTTTCGCATTGAGCGTATCTGGAGATTTCTGTTTCTCGGCCACCAGGTCGACAATAGCATTCTCGGGACTTACCAACTGCAATTTGGAGCGAGCTGAGTCGACGCGAACGTTGAACTGCAATTTTAGAGGAACATCCGGCCCGGCCACGGTGCTGTTGGGAGCCGGTGAGCTGTCCTTCAGAATTGCGTGCGCATCTGCAAATTTGACGAGCATAAACAGCATCATCGCCGCCGCGAACAACACTAACAATTTCAGCTTCAGATGTGGCCGCTTCATCCGGCATCCTCCAAGACTCGTCAAGTTCTCTATTTGTATAATTATAACAGCCGGACGGGGGTCTGCAGCAGCGGAGAGAGTCAATAGTAGCCAGCGGGAATGGAACCGCTATTCATACCGCAAAGCTTCCACAGGATCGAGTTTGGCCGCTTGCATTGCCGGTATCCAACCGCTGATAACTCCCACGATTACGAGGATCAAGGCAGAGAGGAACATGGTCATCACCGACAACTTCAAGTGGATATCGACCTTGCCGCTATCATCCTCATAGGCAGGACCGAGGAACGGCAGCGTATCAATCATTGATGTCAGGATCCACGAAAGCAGCATGCCAATTGCGCCAGCAGCCAGGGTTAAGACCAGCGCTTCTAACAGAAACTGCCAGCGGATATGTGATTTTTTTGCGCCGAGGGCGCGGCGTAGTCCAATCTCCCGCACGCGCTCATCGACCGAGACCAGCATGATGTTCATCACCCCGACCCCGCCAATGCCCAGCGTCATCGCACCGATCAAGAAAAGCAGTCCTTCAATTCCCAGGGTAATTCCCTCGTAGACCGGCTTGAATTCTTCGCGTCCGAACATGGTGATTGCACGTTTATCATTGGGCGAAAAATGTTGCCGGTTCGCAATGGCAGTACGAAATTGCACCATGGCCGGCGCTTCAAACTGTGACGCAACGGGTTCAAACACCATCACGCTAGCGTAGCGCGCATCCCACAGATCCGCGGCAGCGGTATATGGGATGAACACCGATTCATCATCGCAGTTGAAATAGCAACTGTCGGAAAATTTCATGTCCATGGTACCAATGACGGTAAAGCGCACACCTGAAATGCGAACTGTCTCTCCAACCGCGGGCATACCGCTAAACAGTTTTTTCTTGATGCGCGCACCTAGGAAGACTACCCGCCGCCGCTCGGCGATGTCTTCCGGCGAAATCCAACGGCCGTCGGCGGGCACCTCGTTGCGCATCTCTCCGTACTCCGGATAAACACCGCGAGTGGCTGTGTCGGAGAGCCGCTCATCATGGGAGACTCCCTTCCACTTTACGGTTTCCATCGTGACCCGCTTGATGAGCGGCGACTGCGCCTTTACCCAATCCGCATCTTCCTGCTCGAAGTGAACTTCCTTTCCGGCGCGCTCTCCGCCCGCTTGTTCGCTGGTCGTGCCCGGCCAGCAGATGACTGCGCCCTTGCCAAAGACTTCAAATGTGTACATCAGCACACTGCGAAATCCCGAGCCGTAACTCAAGAGCAGCGTGACTGCAACGATGCCCCAGGAAATACCTGTCATGGTGAGCAAGCTGCGAATCCGATTGCGCCCCAACGCCGCCCACGATTCTTTGAAGATTTCCGTAAGCATCAGCCACCTGCCTCGAAACGAAGCGCTTCTATTGGATCGACGGAAGCAGCTTGATTTGCAGGATACAACGCCGAGAGAACGGAAATCAGGCCGAGCAAACTGATCGTGAGGGTTGCCAGCTTCCAACTGGGATCAAGACCGTCGAAGTAGGGCATTTTCGGAAGGAGGCCGACTAGGCCGCACAGCCCATACGAAATGATGAGACCTGCTCCACCACTGATGAGCACCAGAATTACAGTTTCAAGGAAGAATTGGCGGAGAATTGATTCGCGAGTGGCACCCAGTGCTTTCCGCACACCGATTTCGCGAGTGCGCTCACGCACGCTGACCAACATCACATTCATCACTCCCAAGCCGCCCAGAAAAATCGTTGCTATACCAACCGCCCCCATGAACACTTCCATTCCTACGAAAATCATGCGATTGGCCTGGGCATTTTTCACAGTGTCCCAGATGCTCGCGGCTTCCTCGTCGCGCGGATCGAAATTGTGCAAACGCCCCAGCGTGCGCCGGACTTGCCGCACACAGTCGGGGTGCGTCTCTAGCGACCAGGGCGCTACCAGGATGCGATCGACAGTGTGCTCAACCGACGGCGGCTTGTTGGGAAAATCGCGCTTCATCGCATTGAACGGGATAAAAATCTTGCGTATGTCCACACCATCGTAGCTGGAGTTCTGATCTTTGGTTTTCATTACGCCGATGACGGTATAGGGAATGCCGTTTAATTCGATAATCTGGCCAAGGGCATCGCGTTCCGCAAAAAGTTGTTTCTTGGTGTCGCTGCCGAGGAAAGCTACGCGTCGGCCCTCTTCGTTGTCTTCATAGTTGTAAAAACGTCCCTGCGCGACGGCGATACTGCGAATTTCGGTAAATGGCGGAAGCGAGCCGACTGTATCAATGTCTCCGCTATTGAACGCGCTGTGTACTTTTACGTTGTTTCCCAGTTCCGGCATCACATATTTGCAGGCCGGCGCTTCTTTTGCGACTTCCACGTGATCGTCTTCCATCCAGTGAATCACTCGCCCCGAGCGCGTGCCTCCTGCTTGCATGCTAGTGCGGCCGGAGAAAACGATCATCACATCCTTGCCAAAATTTTCCTGCTGCTTCTGAATACCGCGGCCGAGACCTTCACCTGCAGCGACCATTAGGGTGATGGAAATGATTCCCCAGGCGATGCCGAACATGGTGAGCAGAGTCCGCCGCTTATGTCCCCAGAGCGTGGCCAGCGTGTCCCGCAAGAGATCTCGAAACGTCATGACAGCGCCTTTGCTCTTTCCTATTGAAGAACTACCTGCTGCTTTTCGTTCAGGCCAGAAACTATTTCCGTCTTCACACCATTGGAAATTCCCAACTTCACGCTCACCTTTTTCCGCCCGTTGGGGGCTTTCGGATCGGGCTCTTCCACCGAGGCGTTGCGATCTTTGTCATAAATCAGGGCAGCTTCCTGAACCATCAGGACATCCTTCTTTTCTTCCAGGACCACTTCGGCATTTGCACTCATATTGGCTTTGAGCTCGCCCGTCGGATTGGAGATGGAGACGCGAACTTCGAATGTGGTTACATTATCTTTCTCTTTGCCAAGTGGCGAGATCTTGGTGACTTTTCCCGTAAATTTCTTATCTTTAAATGCTTCCACCACAATTCGGGCGGGCTGGTTCAAATAAACTTTTCCAATGTCCGCTTCGTCGACTTTGCCCTGGACGTACACTTCGCTAATATCACCAAGGGTCAACAGCAACGTTGCTTGCGAGCCCAAGACCAGGATCGAGCTAACGGCATCACCCACGTTAACGTCTCGGGAAAGTACCAGCCCATCAATCGGGCTGACGATTGTGGAATTGCGCAGATCTTCTTCGGCATTTTCCAGAGCTGCTTTGGCTTGGGCGACTTGGGCTTCCGCTTTTGCAATCTCGGCCTTGGCAACTATTAGGTTGCGCTGCGCACTTACCTGCTTGTTCAGCGCCATCTGATAATTTTTCTCGGCGTCTTCCACCAAGCTCTTGGACATCACACCGTCTTTGTACATCTGCTCGGCGCGGCCCATATTGAGCTTCAGGAAAGGAACATCCGGGCCTTCGGCATCCACTTTGCTGCGCTCCAGTGAGGCAACAGCCGAATCACAAGCGGCTTGCGCAGCCTGATAATTGGCTTGTGAGGCGCGCACGCTCGCTTCCAGTTGCACTTTGTCCAATTCTGCCAGAATTTCGCCTTGCTTCACCTTATCCCCATAATCGACATACAGTTTCTTCACGATGCCGCTGGCTTTCGACTTCACTTCGACTTTGGAGAGTGGCTGAATCTTGCCTGTGGCGACCACCACCTTGGCCAAATCCCCGCGCTCGACGGCGGCGAGCTTGGAGGGATCGATTTCATGATTGGGGCGCAGCGCAGCGAACACGCCGTAGCCACCGCCAATTAGAATTAAAAGCGCGATAGAGCCAATGATAATCCGGCGACGCCGCTTTTTTACTGCCTTTCCGTTTCCGTTGCTGTTTGTTAAACCGCTTCCATTGTTCGACATAACCACCCTCACACGGGGGACGTCTTGGTTCTCACTTAATGTACGCAGTGCAGTCGCAAAAGTTCCCTTCAATCGGTATAGACGAGCGAAGTTGTGATTTGGTCAGGGCGCACAGTGGCGTGCCACTAGAATTAGCCGAGACCAGTTCTGGGCACGTCGCGGCGTGCTCGTCGCCGATCGCAAATTCGGAGCCTCTATGTACTTCTTACAGGGATGCTCTTCGCAGCCGAAGTGCATTCGTAATGACCGACACCGAGCTGAAGCTCATAGCCGCGCTGGCGATCATCGGGCTTAGCAGCCAACCGAACATAGGGTAAAAAACTCCAGCAGCGATGGGTATACCCAATCCGTTATAGAAGAACGCAAACGCCAGATTTTGCCTGATGTTGGTCACGGTGGCACGAGAAAGCCGCCGGGCTCTCACAATACCGCGCAAGTCTCCTCTTACCAGCGTGATTCCGGCGCTCTCCATGGCGATGTCCGTTCCGGTGCCCATGGCGATTCCCACGTCGGCCGCCGCCAAAGCTGGTGCGTCGTTTATGCCATCTCCCGCCATGGCTACCATTCGTCCTTGCTGCCTTAGATTGGCGACCACCTCGGCTTTTCTTTGGGGCAGAACCTGCGCCTCGAATTCCTGGATTCCCAACTCCTTCGCAATAGCTTCGGCTGCGGATTGTCGGTCTCCGGTCAACATAACGATGCGCAACCCATCTTCACGGAGGCGTTTTAGCGCGTCAGCAGTGGTCGACTTCACTCGATCGCGGAGCAGGAAAGTGCCCTCAACAATTCCGTCCACTGCAAAGAAAACCAGTGTGGCTGCCGAGAGATTTCCCGCGCCAGATCGTTGTCCGGTGCTTAAACTCTCTGGCGCAGACATTCCCTGCGATTGCAGAAATTTTGCCGTACCTGCCACAACTTTCTTGCCGAGGACCTGGCCCTCTACTCCGCCGCCGGGAATAGCGTGGAATTCTGTAACCGGTGCGAGTGGCAATTCTTTGGCTTCGGCCGCGCGAACAATTGCCCGGCCAAGCGGATGCTCGCTCGAGTGCTCTAGGCTTGCCGCGAGAGACAATAGCGAGTCCTGCGAGAATTTACTTTCGGGAATCAGCTCGATGGCTGCCACATCCGGTTTGCCTTCGGTAAGTGTTCCCGTCTTATCGACAACAAGTGTATCCACTTTCGCGAGGCGCTCGAGCGCTTCGGCATCGCGCACGAGAACTCCCACAGCGGCGCCGCGCCCAACAGCGACGAGGATCGAAATAGGCGTGGCTAAACCCAACGCGCAGGGACAGGCAATGATCAGAACGGAAACTGCGGCAACCAGGGCGTGAGCAAATCGCGGCTCAGGCCCCCAAATCACCCAGCCCACAAAGGCCAAAGCTGCTACCAGCACTACTGCGGGGACAAAGTACCCAGCGACTTGGTCGGCAAAGCGCTGCATAGGCGCGCGGCTGCGCTGCGCTGCGCTAACCAATTTCACAATCTGGCCCAGTAACGTTTCATTACCAACTCGCTCCGCAACCATCACGAAGCTACCGCCGAAATTCAGCGTGCCACCTGTAACTTTGTCATCGAGAGTTTTTTCGACTGGCAAGGCTTCGCCAGTGATCATCGATTCATCGAGCGAGCCGGAACCTTCGCGAATGCTTCCGTCAACCGGAACACGTTCGCCCGGACGCACACGCAGTAATTCACCGGGTTTTATTTGTGAGAGAGGTACATCGCGCTCGGCATCGCCTTCCACCAAATGAGCGTTTTGTGGCACTAGATGCAGCAACTCGCGAATAGCAGAACTGGTGCGCTGGCGCGCCCGCAACTCCAATACTTGCCCCAACAGCACCAAAGTGATGATCACGGCAGCTGCTTCGAAATACACTGAGACTTGACCATGCATATCGCGGAACGAAGCCGGGAAAAGTTGCGGGAACAGCGTGACGGTAACGCTGTAAAGATAAGCCGCACCGGTACCGAGGCCAATGAGTGTGAACATGTTGGGGCTACGATTGATGAGTGAATTCCAGAACCGTTGAAGGAATGGCCAACCACACCAAAACACGACCGGTGTTGCCAGCAGAAGTTCCACTCCATTCTTGATTTGCGGTTGGGGGTGGAAGCCCGGGGCGAACATAGAGAGCGCCAGCACGGGAAGCGATAGGACCACGCTCACCCAAAATCGTTTGCGCATGGAATCGTATTCGGGATCGCATGGTTCTTCAGCCACGATGTCCATTGGCTCAAGCGCCATGCCACATTTGGGGCAAGTTCCTGGACCAATTTGGACAATCTCAAGGTCCATGGGGCAGGTGTAACGAATGCCGCGCAGGGCGTCGTCCTTTTTTTGACCTGAGGCTTGGGTGCCCCCCTTTACTGCGGTTCCGGGCGCAGCAAGAAATTTTTCTGGCTCTCTGGCAAATCGTTCCGCGCATCGTGTAGAGCAGAAGAGATAGGTTTTGCCGTCGTGCTCGCGCTTTCCTACCGCTTTCTTCGGGTCAATCATCATGCCGCAAACCAGATCCTTCTCCATTGGTTCGGCGGCAAGAATCGGAAGACTTAGCACTACCTTCGAGGGAGGCGCTGAGCGCATGGAGAGCGAACTACTTGTGGTGGCCATCTGCTCTTCCTGCACGGCGACATATTTTGCAGGTTGCTGTAAAAACTTCTGCGCGCATCCCGGCGAACAGAAATAATAGGTCTTGCCCGCGTATTCTTGTTTGGCTTTTGCGGTTTCCAGATTCACATCCATGCCGCAAACCGGGTCGCGCTCAGTCGTCGTTGGCACAGCTGCCTCGCTTTCGTTTCAAAAGCTATAAGATGAACAACCCGCTAGCGAAGATGAGTGTAGATCAAGCCCAGGAGTTCGTCATACATGATGGCCGATTCGGCTGGTTTCCCACTCAAAAAGGCTTTTGCGGCGCAATGAAGCAAGTGCCTCCTCATCAGGTTGCGGGCAACCCCGCGCAGGGCTTCCTGCACGGAGGCTATTTGCACAATGATATCGGCACAATAGCGGTCTTCCTCCACCATTTTCTGGAGGCCGCGGACTTGACCTTCGATTAGCCTCAGACGCTTTTGATTGGCGTCTTCAACTGCGGGTCGGTACCGGCAGCCTTGCGCGCCGTTTTCTTCGCCGCCATGTCATATACCCCCTACCCCTATCTATACCCTCCCTCCCTATATCCATCAAGTTGGGGCAGCCAAAGGGAAGGACAGGGGGTCTTTACCATCTCCTTCCCATCCATTCAAAAGCTTTCGATCAGGCTGCTATAATGCTGGGCATGACACTCGTTGAAATTACCTACAACCTACACTCCTCCCTGAGCAACGAACAATTGACACGCCTCGGCGAATTTTCAAACACCTATGGGCTACGCAAGATTCGCGTGGACGAGCAAAAGAACCAGATCTCACTGGAATACGATGCGTCGCGTCTGCGTGAAACACAGGTCGCGCACGTTTTGGGAATGGCAGGAATTCCCATCAGCCGCCAACCAAGCGAAGCGCTTACTTCAGTCTGGAAAGAAAGCCCGCAAAGCCAGGTATAGAAGTTCCGCAGTGAAACTAAGTGGAGGCCGTCCCCGTGCTGTTCCGCCCGAAGATGTGCTCGTTATTTTTTTGTCTAAGTATTTGTATGCTCATTGCCGCCTCTGCCGTTGCCCAGGCCGCGAAACCTGTCCGCGTTACCATCAGTGGCAAGATCATGGCCCAGAAAGTGAAGACCAAAGTTGCGCCTGTGTATCCTGTCCAGGCAAAAGGCAGAGGGATACAGGGGGCGGTTAGACTGCACATCGTCATCACCACGACTGGAACGGTCACGCAGGTTCAAGTCGTCGCGGGAGATTCTGCTCTTCTGCGCTCGGCAATCGAAGCGGTGAAGCAGTGGGACTATGAACCGACCCTGATAGATGGCCAGCCAATGGAAGTGGACACAGTCGTCGTAGTGAACTACTCACTGAGCCCGTGAGCGCCCGAGCAGTATGACGGGGGACGAACTGTGGACTCCTGCTTATTCTTAAGTCGTTTATTCTAAATGTCTTAACGATCAAGACAAGACAGCCTCGCCATAAGGTCTTAAAGCGGGCTGAAGTCCAAAACGGAACCCTCCGGCACTGGTACCATCAGAACCCTAGTAACATTTTATTTTGTCTTTGGGGCCTATCGGTTTTTTTCTGTTTCAGATGGAAACTTGGCCCCTCATGGCTTCTTCCATTGCTCAGCGCCTCATTCGGTTCGGCGGCTGGGTGCTTATCGAGTTCTGCTTTCTGATTGCGGTGGCCGCTTTCTCTGTTTGGGCGGACAGCTCCAGTCGTGTGACAAAACCAGCGGTAGGCAGCTGCTACTGCGCCTGCGCACAGTCGAGAACCTCTGCCGGCTGCGGGAAAATGTGTGAGTTGCCAAAATACGCCTCGCGCTGGTGGGCAGTGACGTGCGCAAAGCCACGCGCGAAAACACCGACGGATAATCCAGGAGCAGGGCCGCACCTCCCTCACCCTCCAAAGGCCGAACGGGCCTCGAACTAGTTTGTGAATACGGGGAAATTCGCGCAGACTGGCTAAAGAACAGCAAAGGATTACGAGCTGAGCAGTTTGGCGAAGATTTCGGGAATTTCGAAAATCGCGCGATTATCGAGCGCTGCGACATTGCGGCGGAACTCTGTTAGCGTCGCGGGTTCCAGCAACTGATTCACTCCCTGCACAATTTCCGCGAAATCATTCAACACGACCCCCACACGTTTTTGTCTTACCCATTCGCTGTTGTAGCGTTCCTGGGGCAACGTCCATGAATTGCATTCTAAAATCACTGGTAACTTGCGCACCATTGCTTCAGCCACGCTGCCGGGGCCGGGCTTGCCGATCAGAAAATCCGCCGCGCGCATCAATCGGTGAACTTCCTTGGTAAATCCCAAGGTGTGCACCGGCAGATTCCATTTTCTATCGAGGAATTTTTCTTTGAGCTTTTCATTGCGGCCGCAAATCGCGATCAGTTGCACGGGAGTGCGCGCTGCTTCTAAGTGCTCCGCGATTTCGTACATAACCTTTGAGCCAAACCCGCCAAACAACAGAATTCCAGTGGATAGGTTTTCTCGCAGACCCAATTCTTTGCGCAGAGTAACAGGATCGACGTGCTCTTTTACATAAAAGTCCGGTCGTAGAATCATTCCGGACGTGGCAAAGATCTGCGATTCTTCTTTGCCAATTTCGCGGGCCTGCTGAACAGCCCTTTCCGTGCCGCAAATTACATACTGTCGGGGAATCGGTTCGATCCAAAAGCGTGGCGGAAAATCGGCGAGGTCAGTGATCAGCGTAATAAATGCCCGGCTGGGATAGACCGCGGTCCAGGCTTCGCTAATCGCGCGATTGAAATGAGGAATCACTGACACGAGTAAATCGGCTGGGTGTTCTCGGAAATATTCGGTGAGCAATTTCACCAGGGGACCGTGAAACAGACGAATGGTTGCTTGCAGCACGCGCAGGATTTGGGTGGCTCCCATCGTCCAGCCGTTGCGTAACAAGATGTTGTACTGCTCCTGGATCTGGATCCCCGTTAGCCGTCGCAATAGATCTAATTGATTGGTTAGGTCCTGAAACTGGATCAGGTTTATATCCCAATTCCGCTTTTGATGGCTGGCGATCGTCTGCAGCGCGACGGCGGCATTGCGGTGTCCACCCCCCGCATCATGGAATAAGACGTGAATTTTCTTCATCGGACTGCATTGTTACACAAGTTAAATGTTCCATTGCAAGAGCATTCAACATGCCATGTGGAAAACTATTAAAGTCCTTTGTGCTCTATGAGTTCCATAGTGTCTTTCATGCACAATTCGCCCTTCCTTCATGCGTTGTTCATATCTTGCTTCCAAACTATATCCATGCGCTGCGACCTTCATCTCCACTCCACGGGTTCGGGCATGTGCAACACGCCTGGACTGCGCCGCATTTGCAAGGAGTCTTACAACGACCCTGCCGACGTGTATGCCCGTTGCAAACGTCTGGGAATGTCCATCGTAACCGTCACCGACCATGACTCCATTGAGTCGGCGGAAGCCCTCCGCCAGCACCCCGACTTTTTCCTGAGCGAGGAAGTTACCGTGCGCATGCCCACCGGCACGGAGATGCACCTGGGTGTGTATTGCATCACGGAGAGAGATCATGTCGAGATTCAGCGACGCCGCAATGATTTCATCTCTCTGCTGATGTATCTGACGGAACGCAAATTGTTTTTCAGCGTGAACCACGTGTTGTCTGGCCTTACCGGTCACCGCGAAACTGCGGATTTCAACTGGTTTGCTTCCTACGTGCCTGCGTTTGAGGTGCGCAATGGACAGATGTGGACGGAAGCGAACTTCGGGGCGGAACGCCTGGCGAAGCGATTCAACAAGGTTGGGATCGCGGGCAGCGATTCGCACACCCTTGCGGGGGTGGCTCTTACTTACACGGAAGTGACCGGGGTGCGCACAGTGGAGGAGTTTTTCTCTGGTTTGCGCGCTGGCCGTGGACTTGTCCACGGTGAACACGGCAGTTACGGCAAATTGACCGCGGATATTTATCGTTTCGCAGGCTCCTGCTTGAAGGAAAAACCCTGGATGGCTGCGATTCTGCCTTTGATCATTTTTGTACCGGCAGTCACCGGCGGTCACTGGATCCACGAGATTCGTTTCTGCAAACAATGGGCGGCCAAACTGGAAAGCAAGGAAAGGGAGCCGCGCATGTTGTGGGATGTCGATGCGAGGTTTGAGGCGAACTGGGCGAGTTGAGGTGATGCCATGGCTATGGCGAAAACCGTCTGGAATTTCATAGAAAACCGCGATCACCGGGTAATGCACCGGATGAATCAGTGGAAGGCGCCGCGGTGGATCCGCTTTTGGATGTTGGCAGCAACGCGGATGGGTGATGGATGGATCTGGTATAGCCTGGCCGCGATTGTACTTCTCCTTGGCGGGCCATCTCGTTATGCCGCAGTAGGTTCAGCGATGTGCGCGGCTTTGACTGGCGTGCTTGTTTTTAAACTCTTGAAAGCCGTCAGCAAGCGCGAACGTCCTTGCCAGTTGGAACCACACTGCTGGGCAACCGTTCTTCCCCCCGATAAATTTTCCTTTCCTTCGGGTCATACCATGACGGCGTTTTCCATTGCCTTGGTGGTCAGTTTCTTCTACCCCGCGCTGGAAGGCCCGCTGTATTTTCTAGCGATCAGCATCGCCCTTTCGCGTGTGGTTCTGGGAATGCATTTTCTCAGCGATGTACTGGCGGGAGCCGTATTGGGCTCGGCGCTCGGGGTGACCTCAATCGTGATCTTCGCGTCGTACGGATTGATCTAACCACCAATCCACGGCTCGAGCATTCCGCCCTCCACTGCCGGGACTCCTAACAGAGTGGCGCACACTTGCGTCCAACAAATCCAAGTGGTAAAACCACGTTGAAAGTACGGTAACCCTCGCTCCAGACGGCATAAGTGGCGCTGCGAACTCCGCGCCATAATTTCAGGCAGTCGATTGTTCCTCGTTGCGAGGAGTCTCCATGACGTTCCAATTCAAGAATAATCGAACGGCGTGGCTAGATGGCCCGTCGGCACAATGCTCCGAGCTACCCGCGGCAGCGCCACAGCCACCGTGGCGTTTAGTCCTGTTGGGTGCGCCCGGAGTGGGCAAAGGCACGCAAGCCGAACTGCTTCACCAGCGTTTGGGGACGTGCCATCTTTCGACCGGAGACGTTTTTCGTGCGGCTTCCTGTCGCAGCGCACTCGAGCAGTCTCCCGCGATGACCGCCGCTCTGGAACATATGCGTAGAGGCGAGCTGGTGCCGGATTCCACGGTTTGGGAGATCGTGAAAGAGCGCTGCGGATGCCTTCGCTGTCACGGCGGATTTGTGCTAGACGGATTTCCACGGACGATTGCGCAGGCGGAATCGCTAAAAGAGCTGATGGAAAAAGAGAAGATTTCACTGAATGCTGTCGTCGACTATGAATTACCTGTTGCAGAAATTGTTTCGCGCATCTCCGGCCGTCGCACCTGCAAAGACTGCAAAGCTGTGTTCCATCTGGCGCAGAAGCCGCCGCAAAAGGATGGCCTCTGCGATCACTGCGGCGGACCGCTGTTTCACCGCGAAGACGACCGTCAGGAAGCAGTCATCGTGCGATTACAGACCTACGAGCGCAGCACTGCGCCGCTGATCGATTTTTACAAAGAGCTTGGGCTGCTCGTGTGCGTTCCGGCAGTAGGTACGCCCGATGAAATCTACGAGCGCACCATCGGTTCGCTAAACGCCGGCTTCATCCATTAATCGTTGCCATCCACCACCATGTGCCCTGCGCGACGTGCGCGCAGGTCTTCTTCCCTTCCCCGGGATCCTCCACGTTGCGGGATGAACTTTTTCCAGGATATGGCCCCATCCTTCCTAAAACTGCTAAACTGTTGGCACCAAATCACTCATCAGGAGCACATCGTGTCTATCGTCGCCGGAGTCGATCTTGGTGGAACTGCCGTAAATTACACCCTCATCAACGAAAAAGAACAATTCCTGATCGAAGGACTTTGCGAGCATCCGTCACTCTCCAAACAGGGCCCGGAAATCTGCCTAAAGCAGATCGAAGACGGTTTATCGATCGCGGCGAAACGCGCCAAGGTTACCTTGGACCAGATCGTGGCGGTTGGACTCGACACTCCCGGGCCAGCGAGCGCCTCCGGTGTGTTAAGCGCAAGGGGTTCCACAAATTTCGTGCACGCCGATTGGGCTGGCTATGATATTCGCGAACGGCTCGCGCATCGCCTGGGTAAGCCCGTCAACTATCTCAACGACGGAAATGCCGGCGCGCTCTGGGGGCACTTCACCCTTTTCGGTGCAAATAGCAAAGAGACGTCAGTCTCGGTCGTAGTCGGTACAGGTCTCGGCGGCGGCATTATTATCGATGGCAGCGTAGTGAAGGGTCGCAAGGGATTCGGCGGAGAGTTGGGTCATGTGCTGCTTCCCTATCAGAGCATATCAGGCACCCATGGCCTTAAGCCGGAATGCAATTGCGGGCGTACCGGCGATCTGGAATCCGTGTGCTCTCTCACGGCAATCGAAAAAACTTTCCTCCCGTATTTTCTGCCGCGCTTTCCCGGACACGCGCTAGGCAAAGTTGATCTTTCGAAAGCAGCGAAACTGGTCCGCGGACTTGCCGAAAATGATGATCCACTGTGCCGCGAAATTTTCCGCGTTCAGGCTCATGCCCTCGGCCTTTTCTTCGACGAAATGATCAATACGTTTGATCCCGACGCGCTGATTGTCGGCGGAGGCGCTATCGAAACCTCCAAAGAATTTCAGCAATGGTTCGTGAACGAGATCCGCAACGGCATGCCAACGCAACGCGAAGAGCAGGCCGACATCCCGATCTACATCATGCCAAACGGCGACACTGCCGGCGCCCGCGGAGCCGCAATCGAAGCCCTCCAGCTGGCCCGCACTTCCGGCCTGGCTTGATTCGTGACGACCCGGAATTCTGCAAGATTGTCGGCCCCGGCGAAACCACTCCCTCCTGGGAAATTCCGTGGTATTCTGCGCTTCACCTATGACAACTCGTAAACGCATCTGCCTCTTTCTTCTGAGTTCCTGTCTGCTTTTTCTTGGCCCAAATGGCGAATCCGCTGTTCCTTCGCAAGCTTTGCAAGCACTACTACGACAGATCTTCGTCGAACATGCCTTCGACACCAAATTCCCGCCACAATTCGAGTGGCTGGACGACGGCACGGCGTACACCGTGTTGGAAAAATCGCCAGACGTTCCCAATGCGCAAGATATCGTTCGGTACATCACCTCTTCCGGCCAGCGCGAGATTCTGGTTTCAGCAAAGACTCTTATTCCCAAAGACCAAAAAGAAGCCCTTCACATCGAGGGTTACCAGTTCTCAGCAGACAAGCAGCGCCTGCTGATTTTCACCAACTCAAAACAGGTCTGGCGGCAGCACACCCGCGGCGACTACTGGCTTGTCGATCTCAACGCGAAAGTCCTGCAGAAACTAGGTGGAAATGGCGATCCCTCCACCATGCAATTTGCCAAATTCGCACCGGACGCGGCGTCGGTTGCGTTTGTGCGCTCGAATAATCTGTTCGTTCAAAATCTGAAAGACAGTAAGGTCCGGCAACTGACTTACGACGGCTCGCACACCATCATCAACGGCACTTCAGACTGGGTGTACGAGGAAGAACTGGATTTGCGGAACGCATTCCGCTGGAGCCCTGATAGCAAGAAAATTGCGTTCTGGCACTTTGATTCGAGTGGTGTGGGCGAATACCCGCTGATCGACTACACGGATTCCCTCTATCCGACCATCAAAATGATCCCTTATCCGAAAGCCGGCTCCACGAATTCTGCGGTCAGCATTGGTGTGGTCAACGCCCACTCGGGTAAATCGAAATGGATCGATGTTCCCGGCGATCCCCGCAATAACTATATCGCGCGCATGGAGTGGGCTGGGAACTCGAGCGAATTGGTCATCGAGCAACTGAACCGCTTGCAGAACACGGCCGATTTGTTGCTGGCGGAAGTGTCGAATGGCCAGACAAAGAAGATTTTTCAAGACCAGGATAAGGCCTGGCTGGATGTAAACGAGATCCACCCGTATGGTCAGTCGTTCATCTGGCTCAGCGAGCGTGATGGCTGGCGGCACGCTTACCTCGCGAATCGCGACGGCTCCGATGCGCGGCTACTAACCCCAGGCGCGTTCGACGTGATTTCGATCAACGGTATTTGCGAGAGCCAGCATGCGCTGTACTTCATGGCCTCCCCGGAGAACGCAACACAGGAATACCTCTACCGTGCAGAGCTCGGCGCGAACGCAGCTTCCCCGGTCAGGATTACCCCGGCAAGTGAACCGGGCTACCACACCTACAATATTGCGCCGAGCGGCGAGTGGGCCTTTCACGGATTAAGCCGCTTCGACGACCCTTGGCGATTCGACCTGGTCGCACTTCCTGACTCGCATTCGGTCCGTGTATTCGAAGAAAATTCCATGCTGCGAGAGAAGATCAAACCACTTCTCGCGAACAAGAGCGAGTTTTTTCAAGTGGAGATAGGCAGTGGCGTAACACTGGACGGCTGGATGATTCGACCCAAAAACTTTGATCCGGCGCGGAAATATCCAGTGCTTGTTAATGTTTATGGAGAACCTGCTGCACAGACCGTAGTTGACCTCTGGGGCGGCAACCTTTTCAACCTTTTCCATCGCGCACTGGCCGATGATGGATACATCGTGGTCAGCTTTGATAATCGCGGAACCCCTGCCCCCAAAGGCCGCGAGTGGCGCAAGATCGTGTACGGTTCCGTGGGTCCACTGGCTACGGAGGACCAAACCAAGGCGATCCAGAGGCTTTGCGCCGATCGAACGTATTTGGACTCCAGCCGCATTGCGGTGTGGGGGTGGAGCGGGGGCGGAACCGACACTTTAAACATGATGTTCCGATCTCCCGACGTGTATAAGGTTGGAATGGCTGTGGCTCCGGTGCCAGACCAGCGGCTCTACGACACGATCTACCAGGAACGCTACATGGGCCTTCCGCAAGACAATCCAGATGGATACAGACGCGGAAGCGCCATCAACTTTGTAGCAGGACTGAAGGGACACTTGTTGTTGGTACATGGGACTGGCGATGACAACGTACATTTTCAGGGATCACAAATGCTGATTAACAAGCTAATCGAATCCGGCAAGCAATTTCGCTTCATGGAGTATCCAAACCGCACTCATGCCATCAGCGAGGGCGAAGGCACAACGATTCACCTGTACACTCTGTTGTCTAGCTTTCTCGAAGAAAACCTTCCAACCGTTTCCGCCGAGCAGTAGCGCCCTCTGTAATCTTTCCGCAAACAGAAATGCGCCGACCCGTAGAAGCATCGGCGCAAAATCAGGCTTCTTTCTTGAGTTCTTCGGTGCGACTGACATGAGTTGCGTGACTGGGTCATGCGGTGTGGAACTCTTATCGAACTCGTCCAGTCGCCAGCCTCGGTACTACTGCAATTTCGCGTATTCCGTTTTCGCTTCGATGAGAATGGGTACATCAGGGTCGGCATCTTTCCACAGCGTCAGGAACTCCTGGTACGCCGCCTTTGCCTTCATCGTATCTCCTTGCAACACATAGGCGCGTGCCAGACCCAGATGCGCCAGTGCACCAATGGGTTCGATGACCACTACTCCCGGCCAATTGAGGATTTTCTGGAATTCTGCAGCCGCTCGCGTTCCCTCTCGAGACGCCAGCAGCGCCTGTCCACGCACATACACCGGATAGAGATTGTTCCAGAAGGTTTCACTGCCCGGAACGCCCAGCTCGTAGAGCGAAGTAACGTTGAGTACCTGGATAGCCTTCGCATAATTGTTCGAAGTATTCAGGGCGAGTTGCGCTTCCACTGTCGGCAAGTAATTGAAGCGGACTACCGTGTCCTCGGGAAAACGCTTCGCGAGGTCATCGGTAAGGGCCCGCGCAAGGGTCGAATCTCCGATGATTGCCAGGGCCAATGCCACGGCGTACTCCGCGTCCCTTCCATTCGATTCCGCCAGCGTAGCTTTCACGCGCTGTTGTACCTCCACCGGGTTCCCGTAGAGCGCTTCCCACAAAGCCGCCGCGGATTCGCACCCGGCAGCCATTTCTTTTTCACCCGCCCTGCTGGCAGAGATCGCCGCCTGCCGCGACAAATCGCGGGCAACTTTCAGCTTGCCCGCATAAGCAGCCGTTCCGGCCTCCAGATACAGCATGACATTTTCTTTGCCCGGTTTCCCCACCGACCAGACGACCTGCTCCGACATCCGATGCTCGTTACCCTTCAAGAACCCGATTTCATAGAGACTGGCTCGCAGATCACCAGAATCAAGATTTCTGGCGATTGCGTCGTTTGCAGTCGCAATGGCCTTGTCCAGTCGATTAAGGCGGACGTAGCCCATCACCAGATTGCCCAAGACAAGACTGTCCGCAGGACTTAGGCGCTGGGCCACCTGAAATTCACCCAGTGATTTGTCATACTGGCCAAGCATCTGGTAGATGTTGCCTAGGTTTGTGGGCACCACCTCCTCGCGCGGATAGATTTGTCCCCATAACTCATACGATTGCCGCGCTTTCTCCAGATCGCCGGTCACAAAATGGTAGTAATGCGATTCGATGTAGAACCTTTCCCACTCGCTCACACGGGTGCGGCGCTCGTATGCTTTCCGTGTATCTTCCGCCGCCAGTATTTTCTCGCCAAGATTGTGATACGTTGTGCCCAGCGTTGCGTACGCCATCGCGAAATTCGGATCGAGCTGTATGGATCGCTCGAATAGCGGCACGGCCGCCGTGAAATCGGCGTTGTTCTGCAGGGTCTTCCGCCCCAGGGTGAAGGCCTGCAGCGCTTCGAGCGACGGTGTTGTCGCCTGTTCGATCGGTGTATCGAGGTTCTGTACCGTCTTGAGCGACTCTCCCAGCTTCTCCCGAATCTTCGTCGAAGATTCGCCCAGCGCCTTCAGAACGTTTTCCTTCCCGTTCGCCGTGACCTGTTCCTGTGCGAGGGTATCACCGGTCCGGCAATTGACCGCGCTTACATTGATCACGTATTGGCTGCCCAGGCTCGAAATCGAACCGCTCAGGTAAGCCTTACTGCCAGTGCGCTGGCAAATATCTGCCGCAAGAGCGACGGATAATTTGCTCTGGGGAGACTGGCCCATCAGCCGCAGAGTTTGTTGAATGCGCTGTTCCGAGACGATGCTCAGAAAGGGAGATTGCTGCAGTTGCGCAGCAAGCCCTTGTCGCAAAGTGTCATCGAAGATCGGATCGCCCGTTTTGTTGACGAAGTCCGCAAGAACGATCGTGTCCATCTGCGTCAAAGCATGCGCGCGGCGCGTGTTATAGAACCAGCCTCCTACCGCAGCCATAAGAGCGACCGTGAGCGCGGCTCCGCCAGCGAATGCTTTCCAACCGAACCGTCCTTCCCCGACCGTGACCACAGACACCGCAGGCGGTGTCGTCACAGCAGGTGTGACGGTAGCGGCTGTGGCTTTAGCGGGCATTGCTGTAATGGTTGCCGTGATCTGTCCGGATTCCGAATCTCGCTTGAGCTGCTGCAAATCCGCGCGTACTGCGCCCGCGGTCGGGTAGCGCTGGTTCCTGTCTTTTTCGAGGCACTTATTTATAATTTCTTCGAGTTCGTGGGGAATCTGCGGATTCACAGTTCGCACGGTAACCGGAGTGCGCGTGAGAATGGCTTCGATGATCGCTCCGCCGGTTCGGCCGTTAAAAGCCTGTCTCCCTGTAGCCATTTCGTACAGGAGAAGGCCGAGCGCGAAAATATCGGTGCGGCGATCAAGGTCATCGCCGCGAACTTGCTCCGGCGACATGTAGGCAGGAGTGCCGCTGATGATGCCGACAACCGAAACGGAATCATGAGTTGCCCTGGCAGCGGAAGAATCCTCTGGGCTAAGTTGAAGCATGTCCTTTGGAACGAGTTTCGCCAGGCCGAAATCCAGGACCTTCGCTTGTCCGCGTTTCGTAATGAAGACGTTTGACGGCTTGATATCTCGATGGATAATACCTTCGGCGTGGGCGACATCGAGCGCATCGGCAATTTGAATTCCCAGGTCCAATATCTGCTCGAGAGGAAGCGGTATCCCGTGGATATGTTGACTCAATGTCTCGCCGTCAATGTACTCCATGGCGATAAATGGCCGGTGGTGGTCAGCCTCGCCGATATCGTAGATGGTGCAGATGCCAGGATGGGTCAGTGCGGAAGCAGCGTGGGCCTCGCGCCGGAATCGTTCCAGCGCCTGGGAGTCCTGAACCATGTTGTCAGGCAAAAATTTTAAGGCGACAGGGCGGTCGAGGCGAGTGTCCAGGGCCTTATAGACCACACCCATTCCACCAGCACCAAGTTTTTCTAGGATGCGGAAATGAGAGATGGTGTCGCCGATCATCAATAAGCCCGCAAATTAGGAAGCGGCAAACTCGATCACAACGTATGGTCGCTTAAACTGGCATCCTCCGCCGCTTTTCGGCGCTCCACATTGGGCGGCTTGGGAGATCCTAACATGTTCAAAACCCGAGATCCTTCCCCGTAGGTGCTCAAGTCGGCCTGTTGCTCCAATTCGAACGTAACATTTTTGTTGCAAACCGCACAGACCAGCGAGCCATAGGCTGTGCCGTTCTTCTGGAGAAGCACGTTGTAGCGCATCACACGCTCGCAACATACGGGAATCCAAACATTTGGAACATTTGGAGTTTGCGCTGAGTTCAAGATTCACCTTGCCAAAATCAAATATCGCGGATTATACACTAAAAAAAGTTGCTTAAGCGCAAACAATCCCCCTGCCGGCCTGCGGACGGTCTGAGACGGTTTGTGAAGTCCCGGGTAACACATTCCATACTCAACGCGATGGGATACTCTACTTGGCATTTTGTTCTTTAATGGATTCCACCAAGGGTCGACATCCTCCGCGTTGAGGTAGAGCGAACCCGTCACGATTGGGCCTCCGAATGGCAGGTGAGCATTGGGCAACGCCCGGATCGCAGGCCGTGCAGGCTCATCCATCCACAGAACCCAAGCATTCGAAACCAGGGATATCCCGGTAGAAAGTCACCGCGGCTTCCATTGAATTGAGCGCCGGCATTGGCGGCACGTTGAGGATTTTCAACGGGAACCTCAGACTTTGCTGCACGAATTCACGACGCGTTCTTCGGCGACCACGTGAAGCCCGTGCCGGGGACGCAGGGTGATCGAGGCAAGCGGCACCACCGTGTGCCCAGGAACCAACCGAAAGCGGAATCGTTGTGCGATAGTCGCCAGCACTAGATTCGCTTCCATTAGCGCAAATGTATTCCCGATACACTGACGCGGACCGTAGCTGAAGGGAAAGTATGCAAAGCGCGGGTTTTTTCTTAGCAGTTCTCCGTTCTCCCACCGCTCGGGAATGAACCTCTCAGGATTTTCGTACCAGCGCGGGTCCCGGTGCACAACCCACGGTACCGCTGCGATACCGGTACCTTTCGGTACCGGGTAGCCACCAAGCTCATGATCCTCCACGGCCAATCTCGCAATGGCCCAGGCGGGAGGATATACCCTCATCGACTCGGACAAAATGCAACTGGCGTACGTCAGTTTTGGAAGATGATCCAGAGTGGGCGAACGCCCATTAAGCACCGCATCGAGTTCTGCATGCAGTTTCTCTTCAACGTCAGGATTTTGTGCCAGCAGCCACCAAGTCCACGAAAGCGTACTCGCCGTGGTTTCATGCCCCGCCAAAAACAATGTCAGCGCCTCATCGCGCAGTTGTTGCGTCGTCATCCGCGATCCGTCCTCATCCTGCGCACGCAACAGCATCGAGAGAAGGTCGCCAGCGTCTTCCTTGGATTCGCGTCGCTGCTGGATTATCCGGTCGATAATTTGCGTCAGTTGCCGCACCGCTCGATTTGCCTCTCGATTTAGGCGCGTTGGCAGCCACTTGGGAGTCATGACCAGTCGCCGAAAATCGGAAGTAAACTCGAGCAGCACCTCCAGCGTTTCGCCGACTTGCGGTGCGTCGCGTTCGACATCGGCGCTGAACAATGTTTTCCCCACCACTTGCAACGTAAGTCGCATCATCTCCTCATGTAGGTCCATCGGCTCGCCGGGCTTCCACGATCCCATCAAACGCGTGGCGCAGGCCGTCATAGTCGATGCATAATTCGCGATGCGCGCACGGTGGAATGCAGGCTGCATCATCCGTCGTTGCCGCAGCCAGAAGTCCCCTTCGCTCGTCAGCAACCCATCGCCGAAAATATGTCTATTGGCGCGCAGCACCCGACCCTTAATAAATTTCTTCGCGTTGGTGATCAGCACGTCTTCGATTAGATCGGGGTTGGTGATCAAAAATGTACGAATGTGGAAAAATCGCAGACACACAATATCCCCGTACTCGCGCGCCACGCGCGTCATAAACGTCAGGGGATCTCGCCGCATCGGACTGCGCAAGCCGTCAAAGAATCCTTGTTCAGGCCCAGGAGGATAGTTCGGCATGGGGGAGATGGTAATGACGAAATAAGAAAAACCCAAGCGAAATTCCTCATCCTTTACATTTCACATGCTTATAAGCCACGCCGTCATCTTGGGCGAAGTTCTGGTCTGCCAGGAGGCAGTAGAAGAATCGTGGCAACCCTCGCATTTCGCCGAGCACCAATACTCTACAGGCATCGTCCGCCCCATCGACTTGACGAAAAAAAGCATTTCAGAGACGATGCGCGGATGCGAATTTCATACTTTCTCTCACTCTGTATAACCTCTTCCCTGTTCGCACAAACTCCAACCAAACGTCCTATCGCGATTGAGGACATGTACCGGATGCAAGAGGTGGGCGATCCACAAACTTCTCCTGACGGACAATGGATCGCCTACACCGTCACCTCCATCGATCGCGAAGCCGACAAGCGCGTTACCGCGATCTGGATGGTGGGTTGGGATGGCACACAGGATTTGCGCCTGACGTATGGCGCGGAACCCGCGAAGTCGCCGCGATGGAGTCCCGACGGGAAATATCTCTCGTTTTTGTCTGAGCGCTCAAGCAAAGGAAAAACCCAAGTTTGGCTGTTGGATCGCCGTGGAGGCGATGCCTTCGCGCTGACCGATGTGAAGGAAGAGATCTCCTCCTATCGCTGGTCGCCGGACGGTAAGAAACTTGTGCTGGAAATGAGTCCCTCGGAAGAGGGCCAGAACAAATCCGGCGGCACGAAATCGTCCGGCCCGCAATTCAAAGGACCAAAGCCTATCGTGATCGATCGCTCTCACTTCAAAGAGGATGTTGAGGGATATTTGGCTACAGACTCGCGCACGCAATTGTATTTGTTCGATGTGGAAACGAAAAAACTCGAGCCACTCACGACCGAGCGCAATTTTGACGACCGCGGCGCGATCTGGTCGGCCGATGGCGCGCGCATCGCTTACGTCAGCAATCACGCAAAAGATCCAGATACTACAGGAACGGAGGACATTTTTGTCATCGATGCTCATGCGGGTGCCGCTCCGCGAAAGCTGGTTACTACCAATTCGCCAGGTGGTCAGCATCTCGCCTGGAGTCCCGATGGAAAACTGATCGCCTATCTGGTAGGGTTTGCGCCCAAGTACAACGCCTACAATCAGGATCGGCTCGCAGTGATCGCGGCAGACGGTGGAACTCCGCGGGTTCTTACCGAGAAGCTCGATCGTGGGGTCATTTCGCCCGAATTCACATCGGACCGAGCGTCGATTACTTTTTTATTTGAGGATGACCGCCATGAATATCCCGCGAAGATTGGGGTCGCCGACGGCCAAGTCGAAAAACTGGCCGGGCCTGAGAACGTCGTCTTGCAGCAATCGAGCAACGCGGGGCACACTGCAGTTGTCGCGGCAGACGACACGGCATTCGCGGAACTTTTTGCGCTCGAAAACGGCAAGCTGCGCAAATTGACGTCGCACAACGATGCGCTGTTGTCTGAACTCCATCTCGGCGCAGTGGAAGACATTTCCTTCAAAAGCAAAGACGGTACAGAAGTCCACGGACTGATGATCAAGCCGGCCAATTACGACTCGTCACGCACATATCCCACGCTGCTGTGGATTCACGGCGGCCCCGATATGCAGGACGATCACGCCCTGCGCTTCGATCCCTATCCATTGCAACTTGAGCGACAACTGTACGCTGCGCGCGGGTACGTGGTCCTGGCGATCAACTACCGAGGCAGCTCAGGCCGCGGCGCAGCCTACACACAAGCCATTGTTGCTGACTGGGGGAACAAGGAAGTCGCGGACCTGCTTGCGGGTGTGGACTACGCCATCGCGCAAGGGATTGCCGACCCGCAGCGGCTGGGCGTTGGTGGCTGGAGCTATGGCGGCATTCTGACCGATTGCCTGATTGCTTCCGATTCGCGATTCAAAGGCGCAATCAGCGGAGCGGGGGCCGCCAACCAAATTTCCATGTATGGCAGTGACCAATACATCCTGCAGTACAACAGCGAAATTGAGCCGCCATGGAAGAATCTCGATCTCTGGATTAAGGTTTCTTATCCGTTCTTCCACGCAGACCGCATCCACACGCCCACGCTATTTATGGGTGGCCAGAGCGATTTCAACGTCCCCATCATCGGCGGCGAACAAATGTATGAAGCCCTGCGCACCTTGGGAGTGCCCACAGAGTTGGTCATCTATCCTGGCCAATTCCATCTATTCAGACGGCCCAGCTACATCCACGACCGCATGCTCCGCTACTACGCGTGGTATGACAAGTATGTGATGCCGAAGAATTGAGGATGAATGCTAATCAGCGGTTCTCAATTCAAGACTGGTCAGGTTACGCAACGCTGGGAAACCTGAGCACACGCTGAACCCCGCGCTCTTGCTTAGCTGGCTTTTGCCTCTTCGGTTGGAGCTTCTTCTTTCTTGGTGCGATCTTTCTTTTCTTTTTTCTTGAACTCGTAGCTGACGAGTTCAAGGATAGCGACTTTGGCTCCATCCCCGACGCGAAGGCCCGCAGGAATGATGCGTGTGTAGCCTCCGGCGCGATCGGCAAACTTCGGCGCGATCTCGCTAAAAAGTTTCTTGGTGACCTCAGGAGTCATCAGATAAGCAGCGGCTTGACGGCGCGATTGCAACGTGTCGCGCTTGCCTAAGGTAATGATCTTTTCCGCCACGGGACGAGCCGCTTTCGCGCGCGTGAGCGTGGTGGTGATTCGTCCATGCTCAAACAAGTTGGTGACAAGGTTACGCAAAGTCGCCCGGCGGTGCCAGGGGTTGCGTCCAAGTTTGGATCCAGACTTCAAATGTCGCATCGTGAGTTCCTTATTCCTAAACTTACAGAGTTTCCGAGGATTCGGCTTGGTCGCTTCTTACTGCGAAAAGCAGACCCCTCGCTCCGCCCGGGATAACGGATTTACTGCCGGGTTGACTAGCTACCGCCATGATGCCAGTAAAACTTTGCCGCCTTGGCCAATACCTTAGAGGCCGATGGTTTCATCCGAGCTTGGTGCTTGTGTCTGGCTCGGGAGTGGCGGCCAGATAATGCGGCCGTGTTCATCGAACTTCATGCCCAGCGCGAGGCCCATCTTCACCAGTATATCCTTGATCTCGTTGAGCGATTTGCGGCCAAAGTTCTTGGTCTTCAGCATTTCGTTCTCGCTCTTCTGGACGAGTTCGCGGATGGTCTGGATGTTGGCGTTCTTCAGACAATTATAGCTGCGCACGGAAAGTTCCAACTCTTCGACGGAGCGATCTAGATGCTCCAGACGCGGATCGTGCACGGTGTCGGTTGGCATTTCGACATTCTCAACCGGCTCTTCAAAGTTGATGAAGATGCTCATGTGATCCTTTACGAGCTTGGCGGCGAGGCCGATCGCGTCGGAAGGAGTGATGGCTCCGTTGGTCCAAACTTCGAGCATCAACTTTTCGTAATCGGTCATCTGCCCGAGACGGGCAGATTCGACGGCGTAGTTGACCTTGCGCACTGGCGAGTGAACGCTATCCACCGGGATGTAGCCGATTGGCAGGTCTTCGTCGTAGTTGCGGTCCGCGGAAACATAGCCACGACCGTTCTTCACACGCATTTCGATCTGCAGCTTGCCACCTTCGCTGACCGTGGCGATGTAAACGCTCTTATCGAGAATCGCGAAGTCCGCGTCTTCTTCGATCTGCGCGCTGGTGACAACGCCAGGCTGTTCGACGTTTACGTAGATCGTTTTGGGCAGGTCACTGTTTAACTTGATAGGTACCTGCTTCAGGTTCAGGATGATGTCGGTCGCATCCTCAACGACACCGGGAATCGAAGAAAACTCGTGTAAGACACCTTCGATCTTGACCGCGGTGATGGCGGCGCCTTCAATCGAGCTCAACAGGGCACGCCGCAGGGCGTTGCCCACGGTGGTTCCCCAGCCGCGTTCAAAAGGCTGTGCCGAAAACCGACCGTACTTCTCGGTTAGCGATTCAAACTCAGGCGCCAGACGCTTCGGTTTCTGAAATCCCTTCCACATCGTGTTCCTTCCTTCTGCCAGCCAGTGCCGGCCTCAAACCATTTCTCCCGGAGTTACGCCGCCTTGTCTGCGGCTTTCCTCGTGCAACCCGCTTCCATGACGAGAGCAAGCTGCACGAGCGTGAGCAATTACTTGCTGTAGAGTTCGACGATCAGCTGTTCGTTGATCGGCGGAGTCTGTACGTCTTCGCGCTTGGGCAATGCCACGACTTTGGCTTTGAACTGTTCGCGGTCCTGCTCGAGCCAGGGTACGGCGCTCTGGCTTTGCGCAACGTTGCGAGCTTCAAGAACCATGGCGTTCTGGTGCATCTTTTCCTTCATCGCGATTTCTTCACCCACATTCACCTGGTAAGAAGGAATGTTGACCTTCTTCCCGTTGATGCGCACATGCCCGTGCAGCACGAGTTGCCGGGCCTGCGACCGCGAGGATGCCAGACCAGCGCGCCAGACAACGTTATCGAGGCGACGCTCCAGCATAACGATGAGGTTTTCGCCCGTTGGTCCCTTAGTACGTTCCGCCTTCTCGAAATAATTGCGGAACTGGCGTTCCAACAAACCGTAGGTGCGCTTGACCTTTTGTTTTTCGCGCAATTGCAGGCCGTAGCCGGCAACCTTTGGCCGTCTGGACTGTCCGTGCTGTCCAGGGACGAAGTTGCGCTTTTCAATAGCGCACTTGTCCGTGAAACAACGCAGCCCTTTTAGAAATAGTTTCTGCCCTTCCCGACGGCACAGGCGGCAGACTGCATCTCGATGTCTTGCCAACTTCTATTCTCCCTTCCCAAATCTCTCTAGAATGAAAACCGAAAAATCTTCTTAACATTTTGCCAAGGGCGCAGCGGCAGGAGTGCCCGTGCCCCGAGTTATACGCGGCGGCGCTTTGGCGGACGGCAGCCATTGTGCGGCATCGGCGTGATGTCGCGAATCGCCACGATGTGCAACCCAGCGGCGGCCAGCGCGCGCACGGCGGATTCGCGTCCGGAACCAGGACCCTTCAGCCGCACTTCAACACTCTTCATCCCGTACTGGTCGCGAGCCACGCCCGCTGCGGACAGGGACGCTTGCTGCGCGGCGTACGGAGTGCCCTTGCGCGACCCCTTGAAGCCGATCGCGCCGGCCGAAGACCAGCAAACCGCTCGGCCATCCGGATCGGTAATGGTGATTTGCGTGTTGTTGAACGACGCAGATACGTGCACCAGTCCGTGGGGCACGATGCGGCGCTCACGCTTCTTCTTGAATTCTTTCTTCCTCCTTGTTGCTGCTGCGGGCGTTTTGCCGCCCTGTTGTTTTCCTGCTGCTGCATCCGGTGCCGCATTCGCATTTTGTTCTTTTGCCACGTTAAACTCCGTAATTTACTTTCAGATTCCCGAGTACTACCGAACCCTTCATTTCGAAGGCCAATAGCACTGGAAAGAGTGCCTGTGCCACTACTTAGCCCTTCTTGCCCTTCGTCTGCTTCTTGCCGGCGACTGCGCCACGGCGCGGACCCTTCCGGGTGCGAGCATTGGTGTGCGTGCGCTGACCGCGAACGGGCAGGTTGCGCCGATGACGAATTCCGCGATACGCCTGGACTTCAATCAACCGGCGAATATTCATCTGGATCTCTTTGCGGAGATCGCCTTCGACGCGGCCCTCCTGCTCAATGACATTGCGGAGGCGGTTGACTTCGTCTTCGGTCAAATCGCGAATCTTCTTTGTAAAATCCACATTCGCCTTTCCGGCGATACTCTTCGCGCGCACCTGTCCGATGCCATAGATCGATGTGAGCCCGACCCAGAGCCGCTTTTGCGGTGGAAGATCAATACCAGCGATACGTGCCATGGAATCTCCTGTTTCTCAAAATGCTAACAACTTGATTCTGCTAAAAGACTTTATCCCTGACGTTGTTTGTGCTTCGGATTGGTGCAGATTACGCGCACCACGCCACGGCGATGAATCACCTTGCACTTGTCACAGATCTTTTTCACGCTAGCCCGAACTTTCATACTGTGCTGCTCCTGTTCCTTCTTGCTGAGATCCTTACTCTGCCCGATCTAACGGTCAGCCTGTACGTAGTTTGATGCCGCTACTTGTAGCGGTAGACGATACGGCCGCGGGTCAAATCGTAGGGCGAGAGTTCCACCGCTACTTTGTCGCCCGCCAGAATCCGAATGAAGTTCTTACGCATCTTGCCAGAAACGTGCGCAAGCACCTTGTGCTTGTTTTCTAGCTCAACGCGGAACATCGCGTTGGGCAGCGGCTCAATCACCGTGGCCATTACTTCGATCGCGTCCTCTTTCGAGTTACCCGAATCGTCTTTCTTCTTTTCGTCGAACGGCTTTGCCATAAATCCCTATTTTTTCCCTTGTTCCCAAACACTTTACTGGCTTACCACGCTGGCCCGGTCATTTCCTTGGGCCGGGTCAAAATCCAAGGGCCGTTTGCGGTGATGGCCACGGTGTGTTCAAAGTGAGCAGAGGGGCTACCATCGGCGGTTTCCGCCACCCACTCTCCCCTCATCTGCACATCGGGCTTACCGGCATTGACCATCGGTTCAACCGCAATGACCATGCCTTCCTGCAATCGCGCGCCACGTCCTGGTTCGCCGTAGTTCGGGAGATTGGGCTCGTCATGCATTTTGGTGCCGATACCGTGCCCGACAAATTCCCGCACTACCGAATAACCGTGCTGCTCCACCCAACTCTGCACCGCGTGTCCAACATCGCCCAGTCTGTTTCCTAAACGCATTTTGTCGATAGCGCGATCGAGCGACTCCCGGGTTACATCGAGGAGTTTCTTCAACTCCGGTTTAATGTTTCCCACCGGCACAGTAACGGCTGAATCTCCAAAATACCCGTCCACTTCCATTCCGAAATCGATCGAAACAATATCGCCTTCACGCAATTTACGCTGCGGCGACGGAATCCCGTGAACGATTTCGCTGTTCACCGATGTGCAGAGCACACAGGGATACCCGCGATACCCTTTAAACGCTGCCTTGCCTGGGCCCTTGGCGATGAGTTCCTCGGCAAACTTCTCGAGGTCCATCGTGGTCATCCCAGGTTTCACGTGTTCACGAAGCGCGCTTAAAACTTCGTAAACGACCTGGCCCGAGCGGTACATCTTTTCCAGTTCCGCGGCGCTGCGTAATTGAATTGCCATTTCAGTTTACCGCTCTCCGCGAATACTGCCCACAGCTTGCAGAATGTCCTGGCGAACTTCGTCGACACTCTTTCGTGCATCGATGTCGCAAAGTAGACCTAACCGTCGGTAATAAACCACCAGGGGCGCGGTCTGCTTTTCGTACGCATGCAACCTTGGCCCAACTACTTCTTCACGATCGTCTGGCCGGTGGATCAATTCACCCCCATCGATATCGCACATTCCTTCTACCTTCGGCGGGCGCTCGTAAATATTATAGATCTCGCCGCACACCTTACAAATCCGCCGCCCGGTCATCCGTTTCATCAACACCGAAGTGCCGATGACCATGAAGATGACGAACGGTTGCTTCAGACCATGCTGCTTCAGCAATTCCCCCAGGTATTTCGCCTGAGTTACCGTTCGCGGAAACCCGTCGAACACAAAACCGTGAAAACAATCGGGCCGCTCAATGCGCTCGGCCACCATCCGCAAAATCACGGAGTCGGGAACCAACTCGCCATGATCCATCAGCGGCCTGGCCATCAACCCGAGCGGCGTACCCTTGGCAACATGCTCCCGAAGCATGTCCCCGGTCGAAAGGTGCGGTATCCCGTACTTTTCGGCAAGCCCTTTCGCTTGCGTACCTTTTCCCGAGCCCGGAGGACCGAGAAAAATCACGGCACGATCAAGTTTGGCGACAGGACGCTCGTCCAGCGGCAGCATTTGTTTGCCTTACCTACGGCCGCGCAGTCTACCCTTTCGCGCAAAGCCATCGTAGTTGCGCATGACGAGTTGTGCCTCGAGTTGCTGCACAGTATCCATCGCCACACCGACCACGATCAGGAGCGAAGTACCGCCAAAATAAAACGCAACGCCAAGACCGTTTAAAATCCACTGCGGGAAGTGCCGGTCAAACCAATCGCCGCCCAGCCAAATCGGCAAATGGTTCAAGTGGATACCAGCAATCATCCACTCCGGAAGCAAGCAAACCAGAGCCAGGTACACGGCGCCGATAAAGGTCAAACGCTTCAGGATGCCGCTAATGTACTCCGAAGTGCTGCGGCCCGGACGAATACCCGGAACAAAACCACCGTTCTTGCGCATGTTGTCCGCAACTTCGGTAGGATTGAAAACGATGCCGACATAGAAGAAGGCGAACAATATAATCATGGCCACGTAGGTCACGGTGTAGAGTGGCTCACCCCATTTGAGGGTGTCTGAAATATGCTTTAAAAACGGCCAGCGGCTACCAAGAGCCAGAGCCGCGGTTGCCGGAAACGCCAGCAACGAACTGGCGAAAATCGGAGGAATCACGCCACCGGAGTTTACCCGCAACGGGAGGTACGTCGATTGACCGCCCATCATGCGGCGACCAACAACGCGCTTGGCGTACTGTACTGGAATGCGGCGCTGAGCACCTTCTACGAATACGATAAAGGCCACAACGGCGACCATAAGAAGAATCAGAAGGATGATGGCCAGCGGCGTAAATGCACCCCAAGCCTGGGTCTTGGCCTTTTCATAAAGGTCAAAGATGGCGCGCGGCAGGCCCACCACGATACCTACAAATATGATGAGCGACATGCCATTCCCGATACCTCGCTCACTGATCTGCTCACCCAGCCACATAATGAAGGCCGAACCAGTGGTCAGAGTGAGGATGGTCATCAAAACGAACTTGATGCCCGGGTGATAAACGAGTGATTGCCCGCCTAAACTCTGTGACTGCAAGCCGCCGGCGATTGTGGTGGACTGAATGATGGCCAGCACGATCGTCAAGTAGCGGGTATACTGAGTAATTTTGCGCCGGCCTAGTTCGCCTTCTTTCGAAAGGCGCTCGAGGTACGGAAACACGACCGTCATCAACTGCAAGATGATCGATGAGGTGATGTAGGGCATAATGCCCAGGGCGAAAATCGTCATGCGGCGGGCATTGCCACCACTGAACAAATCAAAGATGCCCAGAACAGACCCAGCCGCTTGTTTGTACAATTCCGCGAGAACGTCTGCGTTGATACCTGGCGTAGGAATGTGCGCACCAATGCGGTAGACCGCCAGAAGACCCAGCGTGAAAAACAACCGGTTCCGCAGATCCTGGATCCGGAAAAGGTTCGCAAATGCAGTCAAGAATCGATTCATACCGGTTCCTCGGAAACCCCGATTACGCTACCACCTCAAACGAGCCACCCGCTCTGGCAATTTTTTCCTTGGCGGAAGCGCTGAAGGCATGAGCGTGAACGACCAACTTGATCTTAAGATCACCATCACCGAGAACCTTGATTGGGTCCTTGGCGCGGCGCACGAAACCATGAGCGCGCAAAAGTTCAGGAGTAACCGTTTCGCCCGCGGGGAACACGTTCAGTTCCTCGAGGTTCACGACCGAATAATTCACTTCAAACCGATTGTGAAAGCCGCGCTTTGGAATGCGGCGGTGCAGTGGCATTTGTCCGCCTTCAAAACCACGGCGGCGCGAATAACCGCGCCGGGACTTCTGTCCCTTGTTTCCGGAGCCGGAAGTCTTGCCCAGCTTCGAGCCAATACCCCGGCCAACGCGAACTTTCTGCTTCCGCGAGCCCGTGGGCGGCCGAAGGGTCGCGAGGGTAACCGGTCGACGAGAATCTTTTTTTGTTTTATCTGCCATGAGTTACTCCACCACTTTCACAAGGTGACGCACCTTGAGGATCATGCCGCGTGTTTCCGGCGTATCCTGGCGCTCCACTGTTTGTTGCATACGGCGAAAGCCAAGGCCGCGAATCGTCTGCCGCATATCATCGGTGCAGCCGATAGAGCTCCTGACCCACTTAATTTTTAAAGTGCCAGCGCTCTTCGCGCCTTTTTTCTCGGCTGCCATGAATTATTCTCCTGCTGCCTTTTCCGTTTTCTCACCCTTGGGAGGCCTGCCGCTCATTTGTTCGACAGTCATGGAGCGGGTTTCCGCAACCTGGGCTGCATCTTTCAAGCTGAGCAATGCGGCAAAGGTCGCCTTCACCACATTGTGCGGGTTCGAAGTGCCCAAGGACTTGGTCAGCACATTCTGAATTCCGGCAACTTGCATAACCTTGCGCACGGGACCTCCGGCGATGACGCCCGTGCCTTCCGACGCGGGTTTCAACAATACGTTGGCTGAACCATACCGACCGGTAACCTGGTGCGGAATTGAGGTGCCCTTCATGTTCAACTTAATCAAATTTTTTTTGGCTTGCTCGATTCCCTTTTTGATGGCCATGGGAACTTCACGAGCCTTACCCATACCGAAACCAGCGTGGCCGTGCATATCTCCGACAACCACGAGTGCGGAGAAACTCAAATTCTTACCACCCTTGACGACCTTCGTGACGCGGTTGATGGCAATGACATCATCCTTCAGATCCGAAGGGTTCACTTCGAGCAACCGCCGTACCGACAAGCTATCGCGCAAAATTTGCTTCGACATAAATTAGAACTGTAACCCCGCTTCCCGCGCCGCATCCGCAAGCGCCTTGACGCGGCCGTGATACTTGTAACCGCCGCGGTCGAACACCACTTTGCTGACTCCTACTGCCTTGGCGCGTTCGGCAATAATTTTGCCGACGTTCTTGGCAGCTGCGATGTTTCCACCGCCCTTCAGGCCCTTCTTGACTTCCTTGTCAACCGAACTGGCCGAAACAAGAGTGCGGCCGGTATGGTCGTCAATAACTTGCGTATAAATGTGCCCGACGGAGCGATAGACGCTCAAGCGGGGGCGGTCGGTAGTGCCAGAAACCTTCATGCGTACGCGAGAGTGAACCCGCTTACGCTGGCCATCTCGAGATAGTCTTTTCACTTGTGACGATGCCACTGTCGTTTCTCCTCTAATACTCTGACCTGTACGCTCGCAAAAAAATGAGCAGCATACACGGACGAAAATTATGTGCCTGCCTTGGCTCCAGCCTTGCCAGCCTTCTTCTTCAATCGCTCACCGGTAATGCGAACGCCCTTCTGCTTATAGGGATCGGGTGGGCGGAGCGAACGCATGTCTGCAGCAACCTGACCGACCTGAGCCTTATCTGCTCCGCTGACGACGATATGGGTCTGCTTGTCGACGGTGACCTGAATGCCCTCCGGAATGTCGAAGGAAATCGGGTGCGATTTGCCGAGAGCGAACGCAACGGACTTGCCCTTCAGTTCGGCACGGTAACCGACGCCAACGATGTCGAGCTCTTTCTTGAAACCCGTGGTTACGCCTGTGACAGCGTTGGCCAGGAGCGCACGAGCTAGACCATGAAGCGCACGATGATCTTCGTTGTCGCGAACGGCTGTGAGTATGCCGTCTTTCTGCTCCAACTTAATTTGCGTCGGCACGAGCACCAGGAGCTTGCCCTTGGGGCCCTGCACTTCAACCTTACCCCCGGCGGAATTGATCTTCACGCCCGCGGGAATTGGAATCGGTTTGCGACCAATACGTGACATCTGTTCAGTCCTCTTCTCTCAAACTCTTTTTCTCAAACTCGTTCTGACTGGTCTAGAGACCGGCCACTACCACTACCACACTTCGCAAAGAATCTCGCCACCGACGTTGGCTTTGCGGGCAGAGCGTCCGGTCATCAATCCTTGCGGAGTGGTGAGGATACTGATGCCGAGGCCTCCGACAACCGGACGAATGTCCGTGCTGCCAAGGTAGCGGCGCTGCCCGGGACGTGAGATGCGCTTCATGCCGGTGATGACGCTGCGGCGATCCGGGGTGTACTTCAGAAATACGCGGAGGGTTTTGCGCGTCTTGTTCTCGTCAACCATTTTGTAGGTCGAAATGTATCCCTCTTCTTTCAGAATGCGGGCGATCTCGGTCTTCAATTTGGAAACCGGAACGTCCACGCGTTGATGCTTGGCGGCCGCCGCATTGCGGAGGCGGGTCAGGAAATCGGCTATCGGGTCCGTCTGCATAATCCTCCTACCAACTCGCTTTCACAACACCAGGGATTTCGCCTTTGAGGGCCATGCCGCGGAAACAAATACGGCACATTTGGAATTTACGGATATAGCCGCGAGCGCGGCCGCAGCAACGGCAACGGTTGCGCACGCGAACCTTGAACTTTGGCTTCTTCAATGTTTTGGCGATCTTAGCAGTGCGTGCCATTTATTGTGCTGCTCCTTTTTCGCGCAACGGAAACCCGAGACCCTTGAGGAGCTCGCGACCTTCCTCGTCATTCTTAGCAGATGTGGTCAACGTAATATTCATACCCTTGATCTTATCAACGCGGGTGTAATCGATTTCCGGAAACACCAGCTGGTCCTTCAGACCAAGCGTGTAGTTGCCGCGGCCATCGAAGGCGTTAGCGGGCAATCCGCGGAAGTCACGCACGCGGGGCAGAACTACGTTGCACAGGCGGTCCAGGAATTCGTACATCCTGTCGCCGCGCAAAGTGACTGCGCAACCGATGGGCATGCCTTTGCGAATTTTGAAGTTCGCAATGGACTTCTTGGCGCGAGTGATCATCGCCTTTTGTCCGGTGATCTGACCGAGTTCGACGGCGGCGGTGTCCAGCAACTTGGCGTTCTGACTGGCTTCGCCAAGGCCGATGTTCACGGTGATCTTCTTAACCTTCGGCACGGCCATAACGTTCTTCCAGCCAAAGCGTTTCATCAGCGCGGGTACCGTTTCTTTGTGATACTTTTCGTGCATTCGACTCTTCATACCAGTTTCATTCCTTCCAAAACCCTACTTGTCGAGCGTGGTGCCGCAGCGCTTGCACGCCCGGACTTTAGTGCCGTCGGGCAGCGTCTGATGGCCGATGCGGGCTTGCTTGCCGCAGCTGCTGCAGACAATCATTACCTTGGAGACATTCATCGCGGCTTCTTTTTCCACGATACCGCCCTTGATGTTCTTGGCGGGATTCGGGCGAGTATGGCGCTTGATGATGTTGGCGTGTTCAACGATGACGGTATTCTTCCGGGGATTTACGGAAAGCACGCGACCGCTTTTGCCTGCGTCCTTGCCAACCATCACGCGGACGTTGTCGCCCTTGCGGATCGTGATGACGTACCGCTTACCTTTTTCGATTCTCTGAGCCATTGCTTACCAAACCTCCGGAGCGAGCGAAACGATCTTGGTGAACTTCTTTTCACGAAGTTCTCTAGCCACAGGCCCAAAAACACGGGTTCCCACCGGTTCGCCAGTGTCGTTGATGAGCACAGCGGCGTTGTCATCGAAGCGGATGTAAGTACCGTCTTTACGACGGTGTTCCTTACGCATCCGAACGATCACGCACTTCACAACCTTACCTTCTTTCACCTGGCTTTCCGGGGTCGCCTCTTTTACCGAAGCGGTAACGATGTCGCCTAGACCGGCCTTCAACCCTGCATCGCCGCCGATGGGGAGTATGCACATGAGTTTGCGCGCTCCGGAATTATCCGCAACTGTCAGCCAAGTTCTCATCTGAATCATAATTCGGCTCCCTTACTTCTTGGCCGACGCGTCGTGCGTCAGCACTTGCTTCAGCCGCCAACGCTTCAGGCGGGACAGTGGCCGCGCGGACGAAATGATGACGGTATCGCCCTGCTTGGCTTCGCGTTTTTCATCGTGCGCGTAAAACTTCTTGGAGATGCGAAGAACGCGGCGATACTTGGGGTGCTGCACCAACCGCTGCACTTCGACGACGATTGTCTTTTCCATCTTGGCGCTGGTTACCTTACCGATGAGCTCTGTACGATCACCGCGCTTGGAATCCGCCACGACTGGTGTTGCTTGTGCTTCCATAGTCATTACGTCTTACCTGCCTTCGCCGGTTTTGCTCCGGCGGTGAATTCTTGCGCACGCAAGAGGGTCTTAACCCGCGCGAGATCTTTTTTCGCGTCACGGAGACGCTTGAGCGCTTCCGCTTGGCCCGTGCTCAACTGAAAACGCAGGCGGAAAATCTGTTCTGCCAGGTCCTTCTCACGCGCCCGTAGTTCCGTTCCGCCTTCTTCGCGGATTTTGTCAATGCGCCGAGGCATTAGAGCCCTCCTGTGCGGGAAACGAACTTCGTGGGAATCGGAAGCTTGTGCGACGCGAGGCCCATGGCCTGGCGCGCGGTGGCTTCGTCCACGCCCGCCATTTCAAACATAATGCGTCCGGGCTTGACGACTGCAACCCACTTTTCCGGAGCACCTTTGCCTTTACCCATGCGGGTTTCTGCAGGCTTCTTGGTGTACGGCTTGTCCGGGAAAATCCGGATCCACAATTTTCCACCACGCTTGATGAACCGCGTGATAGCTACGCGAGACGCTTCAATCTGGCGGTCGGTAATCCAGGCATTTTCCATCGCCTTCAAACCGTATTCGCCAAATGCCAGGCTGCCGCCTCGCCAGGCTTTGCCCTTGCGGCGGCCGCGCTGCTGCTTTCGATACTTCACTTTCTTCGGCATCAACATCGTCTTGTTCTCGCTTCCCGGATTCCCATATTCCTACTTCTCTTTCTACCTCGCGCGGTACGCTTTAGGCGGCAACCACGGCAATGGGCTTCGGCTCTTCCTGCTTCTTACGATTCGGAACGTTTTCGCCCTGATAAATCCAGCACTTCACGCCAATCACGCCATACGTGGTGTTGGCTTCCGCGGTGCCATAATCGATGTCCGCTCGAAGGGTCTGCAGAGGCAAACGGCCCTGCAAATACCACTCTTTGCGGGCGATTTCTGCACCGTTTAGCCGGCCGGCAACGCGCACCTTGATACCCTTGCAGCCGAAACGCAGCGCCGAGTCAACGGCCTTACGCATCGCACGGCGAAACGCCACGCGCTTTTCAAGTTGCAGAGCAATCGATTCTGCAACGAGTTGCGCGTCGAGTTCCGGACGGTGCACTTCGACGATGTCAATGTGCACTTCGCGTTTTGTGCGCTTGGAGACTTCCTGCTTAAGTTTGTCGATTTCCGAACCCTTGCGACCGATGACGATTCCAGGACGCGCTGTGGCGATGCGCACAACCAGTTTGTTCGCGGCCCGCTCGATATCGATGGAACTAATTCCCGCGCTCTTCAAGCGGCTCTTCAGTTCCTTGCGCAGCTTCACGTCTTCATGAAGCAAATCGGCGTAGTCTCGATCGGCGTACCAGCGCGACTTCCATGGCTTGTTGTAGCCCAGGCGAAATCCGTACGGGTGAGTTTTCTGTCCCATTACTTCTTTCCCTTCTTCCCCGGCGTCTGCTTGCCGGTCAATGCCTTGCGAACCCTGCGAGCGGTACCGCGGACACCTTTTTGAGCTTCTGCCTCAGCCTGAATCGCGGCAACACGTTCGGCTGCGGCGACGTGATGTTCAGCCACACCCACCCAGATATGTGCCGTGCGCTTCTGGTAGCGGAATGCACGGCCCATCGGCGCGGGACGCAACCGCTTCCAACGAGCGCCTTCGTTTACGAAACACTTGGAAACAAACAACTGATCCACATCGAGTGGTGCACCGGCATCTTCGGCTTTGCGTTCCGCGTTTGCGATAGCGCTGCGCAGCACTTTCTCGATGTGCTTGGCGGCGCGCTTGGGCGTAAAACGAAGCGAGTGCAAGGCGTCTTGTGCTTTCTGCCCGCGAATGAGGTCGATCACCAGGCGCGCTTTCTGCGGAGACATCCGCACATGACGCGCGATGGCGTGAGCTTCAATGGAACCCGGATTTGTAATTAGGTCAGCCATGTTTTATGCCTTCGGCGCTGCTGCCGCTGGTGCCACGCCGCCTCCTGCAGGAGCCGCGCCTGCCGCCTTCTCTAACGCCACCTTAACAGAGTGGCCTTTGAAGGAACGGGTTGGCGCGAACTCGCCCAGCTTGTGTCCGATCATCTGTTCGGTCACATAAACCGGGATAAATTTCTTTCCGTTGTGCACGGCGATCGTGTGCCCAATCATATCGGGCACGATCGTGGAGCGCCGCGACCACGTTTTAATGACTTTCTTCTCGCTGCGCGTGTTCAGTCCTTCAACCTTTTCGCGCAGGTGGCCATCGACAAACGGCCCTTTTTTCGTTGAACGTGCCATCGCTTGCTTATTCCTCCACGCGGCGCAAACGGCCCCATTGGGCGTGCCGCATTTTCTTGAATCCCCGCACCGGACCAGGTACTCGATGCGACTTCGGACAGAACGGGCAAACAAATCGTGTGCCGAGAGCGTTCGGCGTACGATCCACGATCACCGACCAGCCCGGCTTGCAAAGCTTGTAAAGCACCGGCTCAAGCGGTACGGCCAACTTGGCCGCGGATTTCACGGCAGGTTTCGGCGGCGCTACTTTCACGGCTCGCTTGACGACTCTCTTGCTCACTCGCTTGACTGGACGCGTCCTTCGTGCTCCACCGCGTGTTGTCCTTGTCGCTCGCATCGTTCCGCTCTCCCCAACCAGTTCTAAAATCGCCAGCCAGGAACTGCGATTGCCCTCTTCGATTACCCTGGGCGCTTTCGCTAGGGATCACGCCCCGTCTGGTTCTAACATCGTGTTAGCTGCGTGTCTCTTCCCGAGAAGAAACGCGCAACGCAAAGTTGTTCTTACTTACGCCGCTGCGAGATCATGCGATCTGTTCGCTTGTTGTGGCGTGTCTTCTTGCCAAGTGTCGGAAAAGCCCAAGGAGTAACAGGGTGATTCCCTTTGACTTTACCTTCACCACCTCCGTGCGGGTGATCCACAGGGTTCATGGCCACGCCCCGAACGGTTGGCTTCTTACCCATCCAACGTGTGCGCCCGGCCTTGCCGTATGTTTGATTCTCGTGGTCCAGGTTACCGACTTGGCCAACCGTTGCACGACAATCGAGCGAAAACTTGCGAACCTCACCGGAAGGCATCTTGATGAGAGCGAGATCGCCTTCTTTGCTAAGCAGTTGGGCCGAGGCGCCAGCCGTTCGAACCGCCTGGCCACCGCGTCCGGGATAAAGCTCAAGATTGTGCAACATGGTACCTGGAGGAATGTTGCGGATCTTCAAGGCGTTACCTGGAAGTATGTCCGCGGCTTCCCCAGTCGAAACCGTTGCGCCGACTTCGAGTCCTACTGGATGAAGGATGTAGCGCTTGTCGCCATCCGCGTAGTGCAGTAGTGCGATGTTGGCGCTACGATTCGGGTCGTACTCGATCGCGGCAACCGTCGCCGGGATGCCTTCTTTATCGCGGCGAAAATCGACCACACGATACTGCTTCTTGTGGCCTCCGCCGCGGTGCCATACCACGATTTCCCCGTGGTTATTGCGGCCGCCGGTGCGCTTTTTCGGCTCGAGCAGATTTTTTTCAGGCGTTTGCTTGGTGATCTCGCTCTTATCGAGCACGGTCATAAACCGTCGTGACGCCGTATACGGATTAAAGCTCTTCAGTGCCATCTCTTGCCTCTACCTTTTAAATCTATCCGCCCGCTTGGCGGCTCTGCTTCACCGAAATTACAAATTCTCCGAGTACTCGATCATCTTCTCGCCTTCGGCGAGCTTCACGTACGCCTTCTTCCAATCGCGGCGGTAGCCTTCATTCTGGCCACGGCGGCGCATTTTGCCGAAAAAGTTGGCGGTGCGAACGTCGGAGACCTTCACTTTGAAGATCTGCTGCACGGCTTCCTTGATCTCGGTCTTGGTCGCACCCGCTGCAACTTCAAAAACCACGGTGTGCTGTGTTTCCTTAACGCCCAAACCTTTTTCCGTGATGATCGGACGGCGAATAATCTGATAGTGGGGGGCTGCCATGATTTATCCCTTCCCCTTCTTAGGAGCCGGCTTTTTTGCAGTCGCCGTCTTCTTGGTCGCTTTTTCTGCCTTGGCCCTGGGCGCCGCTTCTTTCCTCGGCGTTGCCGGGGTTGCGGCAGGTGCAATGGTTTCTACGTGTGGTGCAGAAACCGATTCATGATTCGGATCGAGTGTGCGCACCAGTCGAGCCACTGCATCCTTTGAAAGCAACAAACGATCGTGACGAAGCACGTCGTAAGCCTGCAAAGTGTTCGTGGACGAAAGCTTCACCCCAACCATATTGCGGCTGGCCAATTCCAAATTGCGGTTTTCTGTCCCAGCGACAAGCAATGCCGTCTTCTCGGCATTCAATTTACCAAGCGCCAGACGAAGCGTCTTAGTCTTGTGCGTTTCGATAGCCCACGCTTCAATGACGACGAGCTTCTGCTCTGCGAGCTTTGCCGAAAGAGCCGAGCGCAACGCACCAAGCTGCATTTTCTTCGGCAAGGCGTATTCGTAAGAGCGCGGCTTCGGACCGTGAACCGTCCCTCCATGGCGCCACAACGGAGAACGGATCGAGCCAATACGCGCGCGTCCCGTGCCCTTCTGCTTCCAGAGCTTGCGGCCCGCGCCACTGACTTCGCTCTTATCCTTGGTCTTGGCGGTGCCGCTGCGAAGCGAGTTAAGATACCAACGCGAAGCTTCGTGCAGCAAGTGCTCATTGATCTCTGCGCCAAAAACCGTGTCCGCCAGCTCTACCTGGCCGACCTTCTTGCCATCCAGATTGATTACATCCACGACCGGCATAATTTCGCTTCCTTCTCTCGTTCCTGAAACTTTTAAATCCAGACCGACTTACTTACTTTCTTGCTTTCGAGGCTTTTACGTTCTTGGCCTTGCGAATGAAAATGTATTGGCCAGCGGGACCCGGGACCGAACCGCGAACGAGCAACAGATTCTCGTCGCTGTCCACCTTGATCACTCTCAAGTTCTTCGCAGTCACCTGCGCATTTCCCATATGACCCGGAAAATGCTGGTTCTTCCAGACGCGCGACGGAAACGAACTGCCGCCGATACCGCCCGGAGCGCGATGGAACATTGAACCGTGTGTCGCGTCGCCGCCCGCATAGTGCCAGCGCTTCACCCCACCGGCGAAACCCCGGCCTTTGCTGACGCCCGTGATGTCGACCAGTTCGCCCGGCGCAAAATTTTCAACGAGGACACGGTCGCCCACTTTCGTTTCGTCCTTCGATTCTGCAATGCGAACTTCCTGCAGAACCTTCATGGGCGCTACGTTGGCCTTCTTAAAGTGCCCGGTCATCGCCTTGTTTACACGCTGCGGCTTGACGAATTCCACCAAACCTAGTTGCGCGGCGTCGTACCCATCTTTGGCCTTGGTTCGGCGCTGAACTACCACGCACGGACCCGCTTGCAAAACGGTACAGCCAACGAGGTTGCCGTCTGTTGCAAAAACCTGCGTCATCCCGAGCTTGATTCCGATAATGCCTTCGACTGCCATTTTCCTTTTCTCTCTCTCGCAGCATGTCCGCTCCAGGCGAATATTGGCTGCGTGCTACATAAAATGACGGCGTAAACCGTCCCAAAAACTACTTGCCTGCGTGGCCGAATGCCTTGATTTCGACGTCCACTCCAGGAGGAAGATCGAGCTTCATCAGCGCGTCTACCGTGTCCGGTGTAGGTTCGAGAATGTCGATCAGGCGCTTGTGGGTGCGCATTTCAAACTGCTCGCGCGACTTCTTGTCCACGTGCGGCGACCGCAACACCGTCCAGCGGTTGATGGTTGTGGGCAGAGGAATCGGACCGGCGACATCGGCGCCGGTCCGCTTGGCCGTTTCCACAATTTCCCGTGTAGATTGGTCAAGAATTCTGTGATCATAAGCCTTCAAACGAATGCGAATTTTGTCACCTTGTCTCATAGGATTACTCGATAATCTCCGTGACCGCACCGGCGCCAACCGTGTGGCCGCCTTCACGAATCGCGAACCGCAAGCCCTTTTCCAGAGCTACCGGGGTTATCAGGGT
>Ga0074046_10000255_pt1 | contig 47384 bp, 47 predicted proteins | sample BogForMeECP23OM3_FD_94441 | JGI IMG/M metagenome (GOLD analysis project Ga0074046, IMG submission 94441) | Bog forest soil microbial communities from Calvert Island, British Columbia, Canada - Bog Forest MetaG ECP23OM3 | ecosystem: Environmental > Terrestrial > Soil > Wetlands ... | reverse complement strand
GTTTCAAGGTCATCCTCAACTGCGAAATTCTCTTTCGCACTTTTTGGCAGATCAAGAAGAACAACGCCGGACTTGGAAGCTCTGAAGAATTTGCCAAATGGCTACAGTACTTAAAGATGCGCCGAGGACATAACAGGTTTGTTGTCGTCGATGCTCCAGGTTGGATGGTAGGTTGGCCGCTGGCGCGATCCGGGTCGCGAGTTGCTTGAGATTGCAACTAACTCTGCTTTAATTCGACAGAACGAGCGAAGAGTTCGAAGAGACTGTACGATGTCCAGATGCACGCCCGGCGTAGTTGTCGACGGCATCGGTATTTGGCCCGGTGGCATATCTCTAAGTGCCGTCGCATCAACGGCTCGGCCTCGGCCAGCCGGTTAGTGGCTTAAATCAATTGAGCCAGCTTGTTGAGGCTCGTCGCAACATTCTGGTTGACGAAAACCACGGATACCTATTGTCCTTTAAGCCTGGCTTTCCATAAAAGTTGTAGTCTTCGAGCCCAAAAAATTTCACCCTCCATCTAGAATCCGAAAACCAAGCAGCCGATAGATTGCGCGTAACGCCCACCACCTGCTCCAAATAGCGAATCTGGACCTCGTGCGGAACTGGTTCGGTGCAGGCGGAATTCGATATAAGGAGCAATACCATGCTTTCAATTCTCAACAGCGTCTCCTCACTGCAAGCGGAGAACGCAATTTCGAACACCACCAATGCGCTCAACAAGAACCTGCAGCAGCTCTCAACCGGTTTGCGGATCAACTCCGGGTCCGACGATTCTGCCGGCCTGTCCATCGTCAACGGTCTGCAGGCGAACATCGCAGCCCTCAACCAATCCAGTCAAAATGCCTCGGAAGGCGTCGGCATGTTGCAAACCGCCGACGGCGCTCTTTCGCAAGTTACTACGTTACTCAATCGCGCAATTACGCTCGCCACTGAAGCCTCGAACGGCGGCCTTTCTGCAACGCAATCGACCGCACTCCAAACCGAATATGCCGCGATCCAGGCCGAGATCAATAACATCGGCACGACAACGGACTTCAACGGAACGGCGGTTTTCGGTTCAGCGGGCTCCGTATACGAAAGCGATGGAACCACATCCGGCACCATTTCCGACGCGGTCGCCGCACTTTCGAGCGGCGGCCTGGGCTTGACGGTCAAGGGCACTCCTCTCGCTACCGCGGCGGGCGCACAGGCCGAACTGACTCTGATTGACGCGGCAGTTAGCACGGTGGCTGCGTCCCGCGGAACGATTGGCGCCACTGTCAACCAGCTGACGGCAAGCCAGAGCGTGGAGGGCGCCGCGGTCACCAACCTGACCAGCGCCGAGGACAGCATCCAGAATGCCGACGTAGGCCAGGTGGTTGCGCAGATGACGCAGAACAGTATCCTTGAGCAGACGGGCATGGCAGCGCTGTCGCAGTCCAACCAGATTCAACAGAACGTCCTGAAGCTCGTACAGTAATCCACATCAGCCTCAACCTCGATCAACCCACGGCGGCGTCAGTTATGGCGCCGCCGTGCCTGTTTTGCCGGCAACTGGAATCTGAACCCTAAAGTGCCGATATTGTCTTGCGGCTTGACAGCAAGATCGGCCCAGTCGGCCGCAAAGCCAGGTTGGGGAAAAGGCATTCGCTATGAGCACTTCCGCATCTTCGCTCAGTTCGCTTTTGTCGTCGGCAGCCTCGTCGTCCGGCATTGACATCAGCTCCATACTCCAAGCCGCAACGGGAGCCTCGTCACCGGGTATCGACGTGACGGCCGCCGTCAACTCAGCTGTGACCGCTGCAGAAGCGCCAGAACAGGCCTGGGAGACGCAGGAGAGTACGCTGCAAAGCCAGATAAGCGCGCTGAACCAGATTCAGACCGACGCATCCAACCTCGACAACGATATACAGAATTTCAACAGTATTACCGGGCCCCTCTCGGCGATGACCATCAACTCGTCTGACTCGAACGTGGTTACTGCTTCAGCTGCTTCGGGCAGCTCGGCCGGAAACCACGCAATCGTCGTTAACAGCTTGGCGACGACCGCCTCGTGGACATCGGGAACTTTCGCAAGCAGTTCGACAGCCATGCCTGCTGGAAGTTTTACCATCACGAGTGGAAGCGGGACCGCAACGACGATAACCACCGACGGCACCGAGACGCTGTCCGATGTTGCCAATGCGATCAACTCCGACAATCTGGGAGTGACCGCAAGTGTGATTACCGACGCATCCGGCTCCCGGCTCGCCATCGTTGCCAACTCCTCCGGCTCGGCCACGAATTTTACGATTACGCCCTCCGGTTCGACCGGCTTTGGGTTTACGCAGGCGGCTACGGGCAACAATGCGTCGCTCACCGTGGACGGTATCACTATTTCAAGTGCGACGAACACCGTCACGGGCGTGATTCCCGGCGTGACCCTGAGCCTGCTCAGCGCAGATCCGGGCGTCAACGTGAGCTTAGGTGTTGCTCCCGATACGTCCCAGGTTCAAACCGCGCTCCAGCAATTTGTGTCCGATTACAACACGTTGGTGAGCGATCTAAGCGCCCAGTTTACTTTCTCCAGCTCGACTGGGAGCGAGGGAGTCCTGGCCAGCGATTCAACCGTGCGTAACCTGCAGGATGAGGTGCTGGGCGCTCTCGATTACACCTATACACCGGCGTCGGGCAGCACCACTGTTCCGACCCTGATGTCGCTCGGCATTTCAGTGGATGACAACGGCAAGCTGAGCCTGGATACCAGCACGCTCGATAACGCGCTGCAGAATAACTTCTCCGACGTGCAAAGCTTTTTTCAGGGTTCTGCCCTGAATGGCTTTGCCAACTCTCTCGATCAGCAATTAACCAGCTTTATCAGCCCTGCGGACGGCGCTTTTACCGTCGACCTGCAAAGCATGAATAGCCAAATCACCGATTTGCAAAACAGTATCAGCGATTTCCAAACAAACTACATCGCTCCGTTGCAGACGCAGTTGCAAGCCGACTACAGCAAAGCCGAAATCGCGCTGCAGGAACTCCCGAACCAGATGAAGGAAATCGACCAGGAGTTGGGACTAAACAACAGCTCATCGGGCGGCTAACAACGGCGGATAACGATGAATCGCACGGACATGGCATATCGCAAATCCGCGGTCGAAGGCGCAAGCGGATTTGGCTTGCTCATTGCGCTCTACGACACTCTGGCCGGAAACCTTCGGCGCGCGGCTGCCGCGCAACGCGCAAATGACATCGAGACTCGCTGCCGCGAGGCGAAGCATGCGCTCCTTGTCGTCGCCTATCTCGAAGATAGTTTGCAGCGTGGCTCAGGAGGCGCACTCGCGCGAGTGTTATCCCGTTTCTATTCGGAGTTACGGAGCATAGTCATCAATGCGCAGATTAATAAATCGGCTGAAGCTCTCGACCAACAGATGGAGGCCGTCATCAAGATCCGCGAACATTGGCAGAAGATGGACCTTCGCAACCCTGCATCGGGAGATGTAGTCGTGGGAGCCGCAGACGCCATGTACGCTGGCGGATTTCCTTCGGTGCAAGCCGAGAGGAGAATCGGCGGCTGGTCGGCGTAAACGTCCCAGGCCGGCCAGACGCCGCGCAATGCGGATCGCCTAAGATTTGCATGCATGCGACGCGCAACGGAGGCGGAGCGCAGCCTTTCCTGCGATTCGCTCGACGAACCTCGATGCACATCCCCGCAAGGATCCCTATTGCGGTGGAACCAGGTAATTCAATAGCGTATTCGGCAGCACCTTCGCGGCGGCAGCCTCAGCGGCGTTGTCGGCGGTCTCAGCCTGGCTCAGGTCCGTTGCCGCCTGCGCCTCGTCCACGTCGACGAGCGAACTTTGCTGCGAGGTCAGATTGACCGTTTCCTGCTGAAGAGAAGTTTCCTGGAGGTTTAGCTGGCTCTCCGCGTTGCCGTAAAAAACACGCTGCTCGGTCACATAATTGAGCGCTGTGGTTATCGCGGAAGTTGCAGATTTGATCTGGGTGGGATTTCCGCTCTGCAGAGCCGATACCAAAGTACTCAGCGAGCCAAGAACATCGGTGTTCGAATTAGAGAAGACCTGGCTTCCGGGCAGATTCACCTGGACATTCATGTCGTCGCCAACAGCGACCGAGTTCACATCGTTGTTGCCGTTATATGCATACCCGGAAGAGGACGAAGAGCTTGCAGTATAGGGAGCTGAAGAAGTCTTGGTGCCGCCGAAGAGATAGGCCCCCTGATAGGAAGTATTTGCCTGGGCTACAACACTTTCCAGGATCCCTTGTACCTGCGTAGCAATTGCCTGCAGATCTGTGGCGTTGGTTGTGCCATTAGCTCCTTCAGTGCCCAACGAAATGGCCTGGGTCAATGAATTAACCACAGATCCCATCGAGGAATCCGCGGTCTGCAACATGGACAACGTGCTGTTCACGTTTTGCGTGTACTGGTCCACATTTGCTGTTTCGATGGTGTTTTGCACCATAGCAGCGGCAGCCGCCGGGTTATCGGACGGCACATTGACGCTTTTGCCTGTCGCGACTTCCTGCAGCGCCGTGTTCACCGCCGTCTGGCTCTGCTGCAGGTCCGCGAGGATGTCTGGAACCATGTTTGGATTTACGCGCATATCAATAGCTCTGTGCGGAGCCCATATCGAGGGTCACGGTGCCGAGTTGTTGAATTGTACTCACGATTCTTGCTGCCGCCTCGTAAGCCGTCTGATAGCGAATCAGGTTCGTGGTTTCCTCATCAATGCTCACCCCGGAAACCGAATTCTGCTGATTGGTAAGCTGCAAAATGTTCTGGCCGATTGCCGTCGACTGCGAGCTGGAGTTCGACACATCATTCCCCACCTGAAAGACCAGATTGGCGTAGGCCTGCGACGGAGTCTGCCCGGACGGGAGCGTATTGGTCAGCGCGGCCGACAGGTTAGCGACATTACCGTCGCTGCCGGCAGAGCCGTCGGAACTGATGGCAAGCTGTGAAGGATCAGTAATGGACACGCTGATTCCCGCAGCCGCGCCGGCGGGGTTTGCGGGAACGCTGAAGAAATTCTGGCCGGCATTTCCGTTCGAATCGAAACCCTTCGCCTGCGCTGCATTGAACGCCGAGGCGAACTGGCTGGCCAGCGTATTCAGCTGCTTCAGGTAGCTGGGAATCACCTGATCGCGAGTCTGAATCGATCCTCCGAGTGTTCCTCCCTGAATCGTGCTGGTAATATCTGTGCCATTGGAGTCGAGTACGTGCTGCATCCCATCGCTGCCAGTCGTGGTTTGCAATGAGTAACTCTGGTCCCCCATCACCAGGGGCGTCCCGTTTCCCGTGGTGATCACTTCGCCGTCATTGCTTTGCGTAACCGAGATCCCCGTCAGTTGCGACAACTGCTGGACCAGTTCGTCGCGCTGGTCTTCCACTGTGCCGCCGTCCTGTCCGGCCGCGGTCAACTGATGAACTTGCCCATTCAGCTGCGCAATCTGCTCTGTCAACGAATTGATTTGGCCCACCGTATCCGCGACCTGCGTGTTCATCGCAGATTGCTCGGTCGTAAGACCGTTCGCCGCCGCGTTGAACGCCTGAGCGAGATTCTTGCCGTTCGACATCACGCCCGCCTGGGCCGCGCCACTGGAAGGACTGGCAGAAAGCTGAGCGAGGCTGCTTGAAAACGTTGAGAAGGCGCTGGCAATATCATTCCCGGTGCTCGAAAAGTAGGTCTGGACCTGCTGTAACGCCGACGACTCGGTATCTGCACTGCTTTGCGCAGACGTCTGCTGCTGAATCTGCAGATTCAGCAATTCGTCGCGTACGCTTCGCAAGCCATTGAGGGTCACGCCGCCGCCCGTCACCGCTCCACTGATAACATTTTCGGGATACTCGGAAATCTCCGGGATCTCCCGTGTGTAGCCCGGGGTGTTGGAGTTGGCGATATTGTTGCTCGTGGCATTGAGCGCGCCCTCGCTGACTTCGAGGGCCTGCATGCCAATTGAAAGCGATGTGTTCAAGCCTCCCATAGCGATTAAATCTGGCATGACCAGGTTTGCAACTTCAACCTGGGGCCAGAAACCTCCTGAATCTGTCCTTGATAGGAACTGAAGAGCGATACCATCATCGCCACCGAGCGGCTGGAAAACTTCAACAAAGCGGAATAGCGGCGATTCAGGCTCTGTAACTCATTGGAGGCGGCGCGAACCCGTTGCAGCAGGGAATCGTCGGCTGCGTCGCGAACGCTAAGCGGTTCCTGTCGCCCTGGCCTGCTGAGGTCATCAGCCAATTCCGCGAGGCGCGTGCTGAATGCCTCCTGGTTGGCGAGGCTGTCTTCAAGAGCTTGGATGGAATTCTCGGAAATGGCGGACATGGCGCGCTCAAGCTCGAAAGCCATGGAGCGCAGAAGCTGGAAGTACTCCTCCAGCTTGCTGTTCCTGTCCTGAACGATCATCGAATTCATCCCCGCAACTTTCCGCGCACAGCCTTCAGGCACGGGGCCCGATATGATTGCGAACCTACGCCTGCTCGTCAATCATTGAAGAAGCAATCTTTCCCGGGTCAAGTTCATATGTCCGGTTATCGATCGCTTGCTTCAGGCTATCCACACGATCCTGTCGAATTTCTGGCGAGCTCATGGCAGTGCTCACCAGGGCGCTGAGAGATTGCTGGGTGGAAGTGAGGGTGGTTCGATCGTCAGCGGCGCCAGGGTCAGACGCAGCGACGTTCTCGGCGTTCACCTGTTTCGGACTGGTCTCGCTTGCGATCTGGCTTGCTGCTGCCTGGTTTAGATCGATTCTCATCTCGACTCCTTCTTATTTGCCTGTGTCGCTATCGGCACATCCCCAGCAAAAGTTTAATCCAACTCTCAGTCTCATTTTTCAAGCCTTCCGGCCGCCGCCGGGGCGATTTCCGGCTGCTGGCTATCTGCAGCAGAATGAAGAGCCTTTGCAATCATCTTGGTGATTCCAATGCCTCCGGAAGCGGTCATTGCGGTGGCCAGCGATTGCACGCCCAGGCTCATCATCTGCTCGCGGGCGCCAGCATCTTCGTCATCGTCGGCGCCGGGCACGCTGGCCATGGATTGCTCGGCCTGTTGCAACCAGTTGCTCAGCAACATCGATTCGAACTCTCTGGCGCTCTTCTCAATCTTGGCATCACTTTTGTCGCCTGAAGCAGACTGGAGCTGGTGAAGCGCATGCTGCTCACGCGCCTCGAAGAGCGTGGTTTGAGCCTGTGCCGCGAGAGAGCCCGTGATGGATCCGGTTGACATTTACTGGACCTCCAATTCGGCCTGGATGCCGCCTTCAGCCTTGATGGCCTGAAGAATTGCAATCACATCGCGCGACGTGGCCCCGATCGCGTGAAGTCCGTTTACCAATTCATCTACGTTGGCGCCTTCATCCAATCTCATCGACTGCGCTGGCTGATCGGTTACGTTGACGGTCGTTTCCGGAATCACGGTAGCTCCCGGAGCGACACCAGCAGTTGCCTCTCGACCGCCTCCCATCGACCCATTGGATTCGCCTCCGCTGGGATTACGAGACCCGCCTGCGCCTGCTGAAGCCGAACTACCTGCGCTCTGCCCGTTGCCGTTCTCAACATAAGTTGGAGCGTAAACATTGGGGCCAGGCACTGCCGTGTACGTAGTAACCACCTCGATGGAGAGATTTCCGTGAATCACCGAGACCGGCGTCAGCTTTACGTCTCCGCCGAGAACGATGGTCCCGGTTCGTTCGTTGATTACAATCTTTGCCGGTGTGAATATGTTCAAGGACAAATTCTGAACCCGCGAAATCAGTAATGGAATTGATGGCGCAGCCGCCTGAGCAACATCCACATCGACGCGGGAGCTGTCGACAGCCGAAGCAATCGTCTTTTGGTACTCCTGGTTGATGGCATCGGCAATTTGCTTTGCGGTCGTGAAATCAGGATTGCGAAGCAGAAACGAGACGGTTTTGAAATCGTGCAGATCCACCGAGGTGTCACGCTCAACAATCCCGCCGTTGGGGATGGAACCGACCGTTACCGAATTCACCTCTTTGCCGTTGGAAGCGTTACCCGCGGTGTATCCGCCCATGATGAGCGGCCCCTGCGCCTCCGCATATACCTGGCCATCGGGGCCGTGCAATGAGCTCATCAGCAGTACACCGCCGGAAAGGCTTTTGGCGTCGCCAACAGACGAAACCGTAACATCGAGGCGAGAACCGGGACGAGCGAAGGGCGGCAGCGATGCTGTGATGAAAACTGCTGCCACGTTTTTCACTTCCACCTGGGTCGGAGAGATGAGCACGCCCATTTTCTGCATCGCGTTGGCCAGGGTTTGCACGGTGAAGTACGTCTGCTGCGTATCCCCGGTACGGTTGAGTCCTACCACGAGGCCGTAACCCACGAGCATGTTGTCGCGCACGCCCTCGATGCTGGTGATATCTCTGATCAGCACGTGGCGGTTGGAATTGCTAGCCGCGGCAAGCGGCAAAGATGTCGCTACCATGGCGCCGAGAGTAAGCAGACAACCTGCCAGTCGTCCCATCCGCGAGTTGGTTTTGATGAATGTGCGTTTCATGTTCGTCAGAATCCTATGAGCCACAGGAGAGCGCGCATAATACGGTTCGGCGGACGCGTGCTGTCGGCAATGATTCCTTTCCCCTTCATCTCAATCTCGAGGTTGCTGAGAGCCGTGGAGGGCACAGTATTGTTCGAGCCGATATCGTTGGGCCGCACCACACCGCGGATAATGATGTCTTCGTGCTGGTTATTCATGAAAATCTTGCGCTGCGCTTCAATCACCAGATTGCCGCTGGGCAGCACCGCGATCACCTGGGCTGTCATGCTGGTCTGAAATGTTGTACTGGAGTCCGTAGCGCCCGATCCCTTCAGTGTTGTATTGGAATTTGCATTGAGCAACGGATTCAGGCCCTTGGTGTTGACGTCTCCTGCCAGGCCGGTGATTGCCGAACTGGTTTGAAACGCGCGCGAGCTGTTGACGTCGCCGCTCTGCGCAGCGTTGGTCTGCACGGCCACCAGAATCACCACCGTATCGTTGAGCTTTCGCGCTTTGTAATCCGAGGAAAGATCTCCAACATCTCCTGGAGACCAGAGACTGCCGACCGTGTGTTCTGCCTCCGTCTTCGGCGTAGCCTCTTCCTGCAGTCGCGCAATGTAGTCGCCCCTTAACTGGGCAGGACTGTTCTTCTTGCTGGTGCGCGCGTGGGCGGCCGGCAAGAACAGCAAGGCGACAAGGATCGCTGAGAATACGATCCTCAAAACGGCGTGGATCCCACTCTTCTTCACGGCAACCTTCCTCTCACCACAGAACCGTCGACCACCTGCGCTGTATAAACCAGCCGATGGCTCTTATCTTGTACTCGAATCGCCTGGCCGAGGGCGCCGCTTTCAAGGCAAGTGACCGGGATGCGAATGTGGACGTGCTCGCCGTCTAGAAACAAGTTCACGGTCGTTCCGGCTCGAACCACGGGTGCAGCTCGCGGGGTAATTCCTGTCAATGCGTACCTGGTATTGCTTGCGGCGGTCTGCTCGCCACTTTCCGGCCCGGTCCGAATAGCGACGAAAAAGGGCAGGCATTCGTCGCTCTGGATGCACTCCAGGCGCGCCGAAAGCTGCACATTACCGATCTTGTCAACCGAGCGCAGCTTAAGTGCCGGGGCGGGTTTGGTGGCGACAACTTCGGTCAGAAACGTGATCTGTTCCGGCGATACTGCCATGCCGGAGGCGCTGATGGTGGCCGCGACATCGCCGGCGCCGATGGGATAGTGTCCCGGCGTCGCCGCCGTCACGGGCAATGCCACGCCGGCAAGTACGATCGACAACAGAATCGATGTATTTCGCATCATCAGTAACACCCCGCCTATTGCGAAAGTTGATTGAGCTGCTGCAGCATCTCATCGGCTGCCTTGATGACTCGCGAGTTCGACTCGTACGAGCGCTGCGCAAGGATCATATTCACGAATTCGTCCACGACATTTACGTTGGATTGCTCCAGCATTCCTTGCTGGATCGTGCCCAGCCCTTCGGATCCGCCCGCAGCACCAACCACGGGATCGCCTGAGGCGGTGGTCGGCATATAAATGTTGTTGCCGATACTGTTCAGGCCGCCGGGATTCTGGAAAGTCGCCAACTGGATGACGCCCACCTGCTGCGTCTGCGTCTGCCCTGGCAAGGTAACGCTGACGGTTCCGTCGCTGCCCACCGTAATATTGGTGGCCGCGGCAGGAATATTGATCGCGGGCTGAAGTGCGTTGCCGTTGGCCGTCACCAGGTTGCCCTGCGCATCGGCCTGAAACGAACCGGAACGCGTATAGCCGGTCTGGCCGTTGGGCAGAAGTATCTGAAAAAAGCCCATGCCCTGGATCGCAAAATCCAGCGGATTGCCGGTGCTGCTCAAATCGCCCTGGGTCTGGACAATCTCAGTGTTTCCGGGCCGCGTGCCAAGGCCGATCTGCAGCCCCGACGCTACCGTGGTCTGTTGGGTTGCCGCTGCTCCGGGCATGATCGTGCTTTGATAGAGCAGATCCGAAAACTGCACCCGGCGCGCCTGGAATCCGGCCGTGCTCGAATTGGCGAGGTTGTTCGCGATGTTGTCCAGATTGATTTGCTGGGCGGTCATTCCGGTTGCTGCAGTGTAGAGTGCGCGAAACATTCGATCTCCTTTATCCGACCTTTGACAGGTCCTGTGCGGCAGTTTTATCCATCTCGTTGCTTAACATTGATAGCGTGCGCTGCATCATTTCGGCGGTACGCTGAGCGCTCACCAATTGGATCATTCCTTCAACCGGGTTCACGTTGGAACTTTCGAGCATCCCCTGGTGCACGCTGGAATTGGTTGCCGGTTTGGCGGCGTTCACGGGAGCTGAATAATATGTGTTCCCCATGCTCGTGAACATAGTGCCAGGAGGAAACTCGACAACGCTCAGCTTTCCGGCGACCGCGCCATTTGAAGAAATCGTTCCGTCGGCGCTGATCGAGACGGGGCCCGGAAGGATGTTGATCACTCCCCGGTCTCCCATGACGGCATCGCCCGATGCGGTAACCAGCTGGCCATGGCTCGATACTTGGAATGCACCATTGCGCGTGTACATCGGGCCATCGGCAGTTTGGACGACAAAATAGCCGGACCCCTCGATGCCGAGGTCCAATTCATTCCCGGTTTTTTCCAGCGCACCCTGGTTTTGATCAATCGTGGTCCCGCTTAGTATTCCGAAACGATTCACTGCCTGGCTGAACGCAGACCCGGCTGAATCGCCGGCGGTTGCGAGGACCGAGCTGAAGACATTCCGCTCGGCACGGAAACCGACAGTACTTGCATTCGCAAGGTTATTGGCGATCGTATCCAGAGCCTGAGTTCGCGCCGTCAGAGCTGTGCACGCGGCATAGAGTCCGCTGTCCATGAAAATCCCTTCGCAATGAGATAAGCACGGCGCATGCCACAAATCTGGGCTAAAAATGCCTGGTTTAGGCCGCGAAAAGGGCATTAAAGCGCACTTTGATGAGGGTTCGATGAGAGGTGTTGGTACATCCCGGTTGGCGAGTTGCGGACCGGGTTGTTTTCCTCATGCGAAGGCAATCTGCAACCCGATCAAAGGCCCCTGTTTGCTGGTGGCCGGGACGAGTCAGGCTGATATCTTTCGGACGGAACGAAAAGGAAGCTACGGGAATTCACCGCGCAGCAAGGCGGAGGGGCGGACTTTCCAATAGCTCCAGGGCGTGATCGACGATCGTTGTCCATTGCGTATGTGCTTCGCATGTCACGCGATCCAGGAAGTAGTCGAAGATGCATTGCGGCAGGCACCATTCTTCGGCGATCCTGAGGCCGGCAAGATCACTGTTGCCGCCGAACTGCCTTGTCCAACCCCACTCCAGAATTTCAGGCAGATTGCCAATGCCATGGGCTAAGCCAACCAGGTAGGCATCCTCTGAAGCAACGTTCAAGGCCAGCTTCTCGGCGACGAACCTTGAAGTCACCGCGATTTCCCGAGCGCGGTCCCAGGCAGAATAAACGGACGCAGAGTGGGTGCTTCTCTTAATCAGGCACTTCGCCATCGCCTCAAAGCACCGATCCAGGCCTAACCCTGAAATGCAGTCCTCAACGCGCCCAAGGCGACCGCCGCCCATGTCGTTTTCGTGCTCTGCCAGACGCAAAATCTGCAGCGTTGCGCCAAGGTCGGATAGAACCACTTGGGAAACCTGTGCCAAATCGACGGAGCGCTCACAAAGGATTAACTCCATCGCAAGGAGTGTCCCGGAAAGAACTGGGACATCGGGGAGTTCACGGATCGGATCAGATTCCGCTATACAGCAACCGACTGACGAAGCGCCCCGCGGTCTGAATTCGAAAACCTTCTGGCTCGACACTTGCCTTCACCTGGCAATCTTATCGACCAGTTGAGCGAAAACTTCTAGTCACCAACCGCAATAACTTCTGTGAAAAACCCTGATTTCTCGTCAACTCCACTCAGGACGGCATTCTGGCAGCAAAAATTCACGTCCAATGTTCCGCGATTGCCCGTCAATCTCACCAAGATTACTCTTCTGCCGTTGAATCACCCTTGCCTTCAGTTAAGAAACTGCGATGTGAGAGGCTGCGGAACCTCTGTCACGCGCAGTCCATAATTGCCGTCAACAATGACCGCCTCGCCGCGCGCGATCAACTTGCCGTCCAGATAGAGCTCCACCGGCTCGTCGACCATTCGATCCAGTTCGACGATTGAGCCGGATGACAACTCAAGAATGTCGCTTAGCGGCAACCGTCGCTGACCGAACCTCAGGCTGACATTCAGCTCGACATCCATCACAAGGTTCAGATTGTATGAAGGCGCATCAACACCTTCAACATTTTGCTCAGCGCTTTTGCCCAGGACGCTGGAGACACTTTCGAGCAACTGGGGGCTGAAGAACAGCAGCACATGCAACTCTGCCTGGGGCTCAGTGGCCATCAAAGGGACTAAGGACATTCCTCCGAACGCCAGGCCGGAAACCTGTGCAATCCCGGCTTTAAGTGCGCCATCACCGGCGAAGCCCGATTGGCAAAGACCTTCTGCGGCAGCTGCAACGATTTTCGTTAAAAGCGCCAGGTTATTGCTATCGAGAGCGGTGACAGGCTTCCCCATAATCGTTGCCAGGAGGGCGACCACCTGCGGCTCATAAAACTCTACAAAGCAATCGCCACGAATCGCGCCCTCGACAGTCAGCTTGAATTGGATTGGCTTGCTGGCGTTGGTGGGAATCGTTCCCTTGTCGGCGATTTCCAGTCGCGAAGCAGCCCCGGAAGCCTCAGCCAGCGAGGCTGAGAGCGACTGAGCAAACGCGGCGGCGAAGATTCTTAGACCATTCTTTGTGGACTTGTTTTCCATAATCTTTATCTCTCTTTCCTCTCTGCATTTGAGGTGCGATGAATGAGTTGTGCCGCTCGTTGTTGCCCGCTGCGGACCGGAACAGCTTGAAACAGGCTGCGTCCTCCGCACGTCAACGCGGCCGGCGTCCGGACGGACGACCGAAGCTTCAAAACTGATCCGGGCGCCAGCGTGACTAGATCCTTGACTGAGACACGGAGCTCAGGCAATTCGGTTAAGACTTCCATCTCGCAATCGAGAATGCGCTCACGCAGAGGTGGCGCTGGAAAACTGAACATCCGGGATTTCTTCTGTGAACGATCTGTCGCGATTTGCTTTGTCAGTAAATCAAGCAGCGGGTTCGATAGGGTCAGGTTGAAGGTGCCTTTAGCATTCCCCAAACTTGCTTCAAAGCGCAGTGCAGTGAGCTTTTCAGTCGGTCGAAAAGTCTGCAACATCGCAGATGGTTTGATTCGGGAACCAGGAGCAATGGACAGGCCAGGGATGGCCCAGACTGCTTCTGCCGCGCGCACGATAAGTGCGGCGATGTCGCGCATCACTTCTTCTTCGATCTCAGACAGGTCGCGATCTGCGTTTCTTGCGTTTCCGGCCCCACCCATCAGCAGTTCGATGATGGGGAAAACCAGATCCAGATCGATTTCCACCGTCACCAGTCCCGATGAACATTGCACAACAAAGCACAAAGGTGGAACTCCGGCCACGTGCTCATGCACAGACGTCTGGTTCAGTTCCGCAAATTTTACGTCGAGCGAAATGCTGAATAGCGCGTCAAATGCAGCTGCAACGTGATTGGCAACGGTTTCGTGCAAGGCAATCACCGCGCGAGCATCCTCGTTGGAAAGCCGGCCCGCAGCGCGAAAATTGCAGCTATGAATTGACCGCGCCCTTGCTCCCGGCGTGTCTGGTTGATCCGGGTATGCAGATTTTGCAGTGGCTTCGACTGCCGCCTGGCTAGGCGTGCTCATAACACCCTCCTTGGTTTGCAACGGACGGAACAGCGTGATCTTCGAGATGATCGAGAGAAGCTCGCAGCTTGACCATGATCGCCTGGCGAATCTGCGATACGCGTGAAAGGTTGACTCCAACGATCTTTGCAATCTCCTTCATCGTGAGCTCCTCGCGATAGTAGAGAGAAAGGATGAGCTGCTCCCGCTCAGAGAGTTGAGAAATGGCCTGCGCCAAATGCGCTTTCCTTTCGCCCTCGAGACACAGGTCAAACGGATCAGGATCGTTCACGCTCGGTGCGGATTCAATCACATCCAGGGATTCGGAGCGATCGGCCGACAATGCCACGCTTTGGCCGCCAAGTTGCAGCGCGTCGATTTGCGCCAGCCATTTGTGAAGACGGTCCGGGTCGATCTGCATCTCGCAAGCAATCTCAGATTCCGATGGATGCCTGCCGAAACGAGCTTGCAGGCGTGAGGTCGCGTCGGCGATTTCTCGCCCCTTTCTACGCAGCGAGCGAGATCCCCAGTCGGTGTCACGCAAACTATCAACGATCGCGCCGCGAATCCTGAACTTCGCGAATGTCCGGAACTGGATATTCTTCGAATAATCGAAGCTTTGCGCGGCCTCAATGAGGCCAACCACGCCCGCGCTTACCAGATCGTCCAGCTCAACGTGCTGAGGAAGCCGTTCGCGAATGCGGCATGCAAGGTAATAGACCTGCGACAGCTCCTGCGTAATGAGCTCGTCGCGGCTGGCCGCATCAGTTGAACTCGTTCGATACGCCATCTCTGCTGCTGTCATTTATCTACCTCCCTCAAGCGAATGCCATCATGAATGTTCATCGCACCGACCCCAAAGACAACACCTGCGTCGAGGCAGGAATCTCAGACGGTGAAATCACGACAATCTTAGGAATAAAAGGCTCCAGAATCCGTCTCAGGTAGAACCGGCCTGGCGAAGAACAAAGCAGAACAGGAGGCGTGAACGTGACCTGGTCGCCGATCATGGCGCGCAATCCGTCGAGCACCTTTCGGGCGACCGAGACTTGAAGCATGCCCTGAGACGCAAGCTGCGCGTTCTGGGTTGTCGACCGGGCACATTCCTCTTCGATAGAAGCGTCGAGTGTGACCACTTTCAGGCGGCCCGTCTCATCCAAATGCGGCCGAACCAAAGCACGGCCGAGCGCGTGCCGCACAGCTTCAACCAGGACGACGGGGTTCTTATTGATTGCCGCCGTCTCCACCAACGTCTCCAAAATCGTGCCCAGATCGCGGATGGAAACCTGTTCGCGCAACAGTTGCTGGAGCACCCTTTGTACTTCTCCGAGCGTCATCAGCTTAGGTATCAGCTCGTCCACAAGTTTGGGGTGAGAATCGGAAAGCCGATCGATTAAGCGCTTGGTTTCCTGGCGCGTCAGCAGGTCGTGCGCATTCTGCTTGATGAGCTCAGACAGATGAGCGGCAAGGGCCGATGTGTGGTCGACCACGGCGTATCCTGCCGCGATGGCCTGCGCCTGCAGATCCGGCGTAATCCATTTTGCCGGCGAGTTGAATGCCGGTTCACGCGTTTCGATCCCGGCCAGATCGCCAGGCTTCGGATCGGAATTGACAGCGAGAAGACGGCCTGTCTTCATCTCCCATCGCGCGATCTCGACCCCGCGCAGATAGATGACGTACTCTTTCTCTTTCATCGACAAATTGTCGGTGATGTGGATTGAAGGAACCAGGAATCCAAGCGCCTGGGCAAGGTTTTTGCGCAGCGACTTGACCCGCGCGAGCAATTGTCCGCCCTGCTTGGCATCGACAAGAGGAACCAGACCTACTCCAACCTCGAGCATCAAGTCATCCAGTTTGAGCGCCGCGTCCATGGGATCGACGGCAGGCGTCTTCGCCGCTTTCTCGGCGGCGGCCTTGGCTGCCGCTGCTTCGGCTTCGACTGGTTTCATCTTCCAGGCAGCAAACATGGTGGCGCCGCCGAGAACGATGAATGGGATTTTGGGCATTCCGGGAATCAAGGCCAGTGACAGCAGGCATCCGCTAACAATCCAGAGCGGACGCGCAGTACGGAACATCTGGGCGCCGATATCTGAGCCCAGGGAGTGATCCGAGGCTGCGCGAGTCACCACAATTCCACCGGCCACCGACACCAGAAGCGACGGAATGATGACGACAAGCCCATCCCCTACGGTGAGAATGGTGTAAGTCTTGAGAGCCTGCTGAAACGGGACTCCTTGCTGAAAGACGCCTATCAGGAATCCCGCAACAATATTGATGGCCATGATGAGAATGGTTGCCATCGAGTCGCGTTGGCTGAAACGCGCCGCACCGTCCATGGCGCCGCAGAACTCGGCTTCGCGCGCCACCTGCTGGCGCCTCTTCCGAGCCTGTTCGGCGTTGATAAGTCCAGTGTTTAGGTCAGAGTCGATGGCCATTTGTTTGCCCGGCATCGCATCGAGAGTGAAGCGCGCTGTCACTTCTGCCGTGCGCACCGCTCCGTGGCTGACCACCAGGTACTGAATCGCAATCAATGCCAGAAAAATGACAAAGCCGACAATGTAATTGCCGCCGACGACAAATTGGCCAAAGGCCTCAATCACCTTGCCTGCTGCGGACGAGCCTTCGCTGCCATGCAGCAGGATGCGGCGCGTTGCTGCCAGGTCAAGGGCCAGGCGCATGAGCGTAAGAAGGAGAATCAAACTGGGAAAGACTGAGAAATCCCCAGGACGAAGAACCTGGATTGCAGTGATCAGCACCAGCACAGACGCGGTAATGCTGAGCGTGAGCAAAAGATCGAGGGCAATGGCCGGCATGGGAACCAGCATCACAAAGACAAGAACTACTGCTCCGGTGGGAATGATCCAGTCCGAGTAGGTACGAAGCGCCGTCATCAATCCGGATTTCTGTTTCACTGCGGCCTCACATTTGCTCTTGGAGTCTGGGAATTCTGCGCCACGGTTCTCCTTGTACGGGCATCCCGATCGCGCACTTCGCTCTGCGCCCTGAACACGAGAACAAGGATCTCGGCCACGGCATGATAGAGCGCGGATGGAATGGGATCTCCAACTTCGACGGTCTTGTAAAGTGCCTGGGCGAGCGGCTTGTTTTCCATCACCGGAATGTCGAATTTCCAGGCGACTTCTTTGATCTTGGCCGCCGCGAAGTCAAGCCCTTTGGCCACCACTATGGGAGCAGCCATGTCTGATTCGTAGCGCAGCGCAACCGCATAGTGCGTGGGATTGGTGATAACCACGGTGGCCTTTTCCGTCGCTTTAAGCATCTGGCGGCGGCGAATTTGGCGCTGGATTCTGCGGAACCTGGCCTTGGTCTCCGGGCTGTTTTCGGTTTGCTTCAACTCGTCGCGCATTTCCTGACGGCTCATCTTCAAGTCGCCTTCGTTTTTCCACCAGAGGAACATGTAGTCCACGCCCGCCCATAGAGCAAAAACCAAGCCTGATTTCCAAAGAATCTCGATGAGGATGCTGCCCAGGAGACTTGGAAAACTACGCGCATCGACGTAAGAGCTGCTCAGGATCTGCTGCCAATGGCAGCGAATTGACGCCACGCCGATCCATGCGATGGCGGTGAATGGTAGAAGAGATTTGAGAATCGTGCTGAGGGCTGCGGGAGAAACAAGTTGCTGGAGACGCGCGGCCGGGCTGAGACGCTCGAACTTGAATGCCAGAGATTCCGGTGCAAAGACGAAGCCGCCCTGCGCCAAACCACAAGCCAGCGAAACCGCGAAGCCGCAAGCGAGAATAGGAGCAATCCACCGCAGAACTTCGACCGTTGTCCAATAGAGAACCGGGCCTCCCGGCTCGATGGATTCCGAAGATGCAAGTTCAAGCATGGTGCGGAAGTAGTGTGTCCAATGAGGGATGGCACCGCGGCCGATGAGAAACAGAACACCGGCGATCGCGGACATCGAAAGCGCGCTGCTCAGTTCACGCGAGCGTGTGACCTGGCCGCGCTCCCGGGCTTTTTGCCTGTGTCGCGGTGTTGCTTGTTCGGTCTTGTTTGAATCAGCCATCTAAGTTCAACCAGCCAAATGAAACATTTGCTCGCCATTTGTCACCGCAGCGGTAAATAAATGGCGGAAAAGATCAGGCCAATACCTGAGCGTTGCAATTAATATGCAGATGCCGATCAGGCTCTTGATTGCCGGCCCCATCAACATGAGAGGCATCTGCGGCGACGCCTTTCCCAGGAGCCCGAGGATAATATCGGCCGCAAGAGTGGCGGAAAGCACCGGTGCGGCAATTTGCACGCCGAGCGAGAACATCTCGCCGACGGTGCGGAGAATTGAAGTTGTGAAGAGGCTGCTGAGGTGCGCCGTTCCCGGTGGAACATAGCGAAAACTGTTGCCCACCGCGCGCAGCAGCCACAGATGAACATCCATCCCGAGAAAGAGCAGCATGGCAATGGTTTGATAAAACATGCCGACTACTGGTGTGTCGACCTGGCTCTGCGGATCGAGGATGTTGACGAGGGAGTATCCCATTTGGATGCCGAGCACCGAGCCGGTGAGTTGAATTGCCTCGAACACCACATTGGTAGCGATCCCCATTCCCACGCCGACCAGAAATTCATTGAAGACCAGCAGCGGCCACTCTGCCAGAGTGTGCGGTCCAATCTGGCCGCCAAACGCCGGATACAGGGCGAGCGTAAGGGCGAGAACAAGAGCCGCCTTGATCCGGGCGGGAATGACCATGCTGCCGAAGAACGGCGCAAAAAGCATGAGCCCGGTTAAACGCACGCCGATCGTGAGGGCGCCGCTGATGATCGTAATGAGAGGGATCTCGATCATTTCATGTACACGTGAAAATCAGTGAACGTTGAAAGCGTAAATGTAGCAAGATGCCGCCACATCCAGGGCATGAACAGAAACAATGCGCCGCCGGTGGCCATCAATCGCGCGACGGTGGAGACAGTCATGTCCTGCAGCGACGTGAGCACCTGTGCGATGTTCACAGCGAGCGAGACCACGATCGCGATGGCCAGAATGGGGCCGGCCAGGACGACTACTTCCTGCAATGTCATGCGGCCGAGTAACACTACCTGATCGACGTCCATAAATTCAGTTAAAGCTCCTCATTAAAGAACTGACCAACAGGTGCCAGCCATCCACCATCAGAAACAGCAGCAGTTTGAGCGGCGTTGAGATGACGACAGGTGGTAACTGCAACATACCTACCGAGGTAGTGATTGAAGCGACCACCATGTCGACAATCAAGAAGGGGAGAAACAAAATCGTGCCAATCTGAAATCCGGCCTTCAGCTCAGACAAAATGTAGGCAGGCAAGAGTACGCGCATGGAGACGTCGTCAACACTCGCCGGTTGCGGTTCTTTTGCAAGTTCAACGAAGAGCGCTACATCCTTTTCGCGCACGTAATGCGACATGAATTTGCGCATCGGCGCCTCGCTGCGGCCTAGCGCTTCCATCGCAGTAATCTTGCCTGACTGCATGGGAACGATTGCCGTTTCGAAGATCTGTTCGCCAACGGGTTGCATGAGAAAGAACGTCAGGATGAGTGAGAGCCCAATCAGTGTCTGGTTGGAAGGCGTGGTTTGCAGGCCCAGGGCCTGGCGCAAAAAGTGGAACACAATGAGAAGCCGCGCAAATGGCGTGATGCACAGAAGAATGGAAGGGATCAGCGTCAACACCGTCAGCAAAACGACAATGGACCATGGAACCGATTCACCTTGCATTCCCTGAATCTGCAAGAAGCCATTGTTGGCTACGGGCTGATTAGGAATGGCGTTGTAGACGATTTGAGGCTGCACGGCCGAAGGCGACGGAACAGCGTTGGACGTTGAAGGCGGGTTAGCGGCGGGAGCAGCGGGGGCAGAGGCCGGAGCTGCACCCCCTGGAGCTGCAGGAGGTACCAGCGCGGCCACGGGAGAGTTGGCGCCATTCGGAGAGACAACTCCGTTGCCGGACGCTGGCGGCAATGTTTGCGCGATCAAAGGCGCCGGCGGATTCGTCGACGAGTTGTTAGTGCCTGGAGCGGGAGCCTGAGGAGCAGCCGGGGGCACTTGTGCAATCACCGGCACAACAAGCGCCAGTGAAAGCAAACCAAGTGAAGCAACCCGTGCAGTGCCCCTCTGACAAATCATCCTGCCACTCCAACCGGCTCTGCTACGGGAGCAATGGAGTCAGAATGCGACACGGGCTCATCAAGACTGGTAAGGAGGGCCACACCGGAGGTGCCGCCTCCCACCAGGTACTTGCGCCCCTGGGCATGAATGATTGCCACGAAGCGCTTTTCGCCCAAGGGAACCGTTTCCACCAACCGAAGTTGTTTGCGTGCGGGCGCGCCACCGCGGAGCCAGGAGAAGAGGCTTCCGAGTAACCCTTGCGGCATCTCCGGCTTGAACTCTTCGGGCTCTGGAGGTAGCACACGGCGAGTTGTGGCGTGGGCCAGCAGCGGAATCTCCGGCTTGATTTCTTCGGGCTCGGGAGGCAGCACAGGGCGAGTCGCCGCGCGGGCAAGCGGCGGCATCTCGGGCTTGAATTCTTGCGGCTCTGGAGGGGTCACACGGCGAGTCGTAGCGCAGGCAGATGGCGGAATCTCCGGCTTGATCTCTTCGGGCTCTGGAGGCGGCACACCGCGAGTCACCGCGCGCGGAACGGGAACATATGCAACATCGCACCGATAGTCTCTGCCACGCCCTAGCGGCCGACCGAGCGCGCGTGGAATCGTCCGCTCGTATGGTTCCGATGCTGGCGCAGTGCGGGAAGAATTGGAGGAAGACTTTAGCCCTAGGGTAGTGAATTTCATACTTGCTCCGTGATGCGAACGGCAAGACGGTCGCCGACTACTTCAAATTCTGTCCAACCGATGAGCAGTCCATTGGCCCGCAGCGGCAGGTCGCTCGTCTGGTGGCAACCTGTCTCCACAATCGAGCCCGTTCTTAGTCCAAGCAGGTCGCCGATGGTAAACCGCACCACCGGGATTTCAACGGAAAGGGTGAATGGCAGCCATGGCAAGCTATCGAGCGGATCGGGGGCACCCTGAGGCGTTTCCGCGCCGATCGGCTGCGTCGAATTGGAATTCAGTTCTTGAACAACTGCGCTCATAAAACCTCGAGAGTGCTGGTCCCATTACTCAGGCCCTTTGCCGGACAAAAATCCGGGCGAAGGTCCTGGGCTGACAGCAGGGACCGAGCTATTCCACGAATGTCAAAGCAATTGAAACGCCGGAATGGGCGTAGAGACGGGGAACCAGCGGCTGGGGAAGATTCTCCCAGCAAATCTATGGATCTAAATGATTTGAACGCAAAATGGCGCCGGGCCGCCGGCCCTTGGCTGGTGAGACAGCCATGAGAGCCGGCACGGCACGGTACCCTTCCATGCGTCAGGAAACTTTGCCTGGAAAAGTCTCTAATCGTAACTTAATGACTACCCAACAAATTCAGAGTCTACGAGATCACCTGGAGAGTCGCCTGGGATACCTGGTCAAGGGTGGTGAGGACCTTGGCATTCGCCTCGTATCCTTGCTGCGCCACGATCAAGTTTGCGAATTCAGTGGAGAGATTCACGTTCGACCCTTCTACTGCGCCCCCTGTGATGGTGCCGTCACCGCCTTGGCCGGCTTCTCCCACAACAGCCGCACCCGACGCGAACGAAGGTTGATAGTTATTGTCTGCAGTTTGGGTGAGTCCCTGGTTGTTGGCGAAGCTCGCCACCGCTACCTGACCCAGCGCCAGGGTTTGCTGATTGCTGAATTGTCCCTGCACCGTCCCATCGGAGAGCACCGAGTAGCCCGTGAGCGCGCCGGTCGTATATCCATTCTGAGTTGTTTCGCTGGTTGCGCTGGCCGCCGCCTGCTGGGTGATTGCAGCTGTCCCGCCGCTGCCGTTTAAATCCCAGGTCAGATTCATCGTTGCCGCGTCATCGGCAAGTCCGGAGATTTTGATCCCGGTGACGGTGCCTGACGGAGAAGTGAGGACCCCCGAAGAGTTGAAGTCCATTGTGCCGCTGGCGATCTGCGTAGGGTTGCCGGTGCCGCCGGTATCGGCCGCGGGCAGCGTAAGGCTGTAGCTCCACGTATTGGGAGCAGTGTTTGTGTACTGGATCGTGAGATCGTGCGCCTCGCCCAGCGAATCGTATACCGTTATGGGCGAGCTGTAGGTGGTGCCGACAGCCGCCGTCGCATCCAGATTCGTAGTCATCTGGAAACTTGTCGTCGCCACCGCGGGGATGTTATTCGCCTGGTCGACCGTGATCGGGGCCAGGGCCGCACCGGTTTGCACTACGCCGTTGACCGCCGGGTAACCCAACACAAGCTGACCTCCCTGGGTGCAGAGCTGTCCCTGAGAATTCACTGTGAAGTCGCCGTTGCGGGTGTAGTCAACGCCGTTGCTATCTCGCACAACGAAGAAGCCATTGCCCTGCAGCGCCATGTTGGAAGAGATGCCTGTAGAATTGACGTTGCCATTCGCGAAGTTGGCGACTGTCCCGGCAACCTGGACGCCGTTTCCCACCTGGATTGGATCGCCGTTTCCCGACGTTCCTTGCATTTGGTTAAAGACACTCGCAAAATCGAGCGTCTCATCCTTGTAGCCATCGGTGTTCAGATTGGCCAGGTTGTTGGCGATCGCATTCAGCGACTGAGAGGTCGCCGCAAGGCCTGAAAGTGGAATCGTAAAGGCTGACATTTAACGCACTCCTGTGTACATGGATTTTGTGGTTGTGCCTGGCGAAACGTAACTACCGTAAAGATTCATGAGCCCCGTGTTACTCGCGGCGTTGAACGGCGTTGCTTGAAGTTGAGTGCTCGTTGGTGTGGGCGTCGCGGCAGCCGCTGCCGTCGTGTTCGCCGCATTGGTTGCTGCTTGCCGAGTAGCCTGACCCGTGCCTGACGTCGAGGCCGCTGTGGAGCCTGCTGTCGACAAGTTCGACAATGTCTGATTGATCGAGATCAGTTGATCCAACTGGTTGAGCGAGACCATCTGACCAACCATTTCAGTCGGGTCGACCGGTTGCGTCGGATCCTGATTTTGCAACTCGGTCACCAACAGGTTGAGGAAAGTGCTCTCAATGCTCGAGGAGGACAAGCTTGAGGAGGTGGTGCTCGACGAACCAGTCAAACTCGCGGCAGCGGCCGAGCTGCTCGCGCTTTGGCCAGCCATCGGCGCTGTAATTAAGGGGCTGATACCTTGGATGTTCATCTGAATACCCTTTCGTCAAATCGTTTCTTGTTAGGCCCTGATGTCGAGTCTTGAACCGTCGACCTCGAGTAATTGGCCCGGCAAAGGCATCCGATCGCTTTCTGCGTTCGGCGCCAAGGAATCAAGCAATACCGATTGCGAGGTCGTTTTTTGATTTTGGTGCGAGGACTGACCATTCCCGCCAGTAGCAGAACCGCCGAGTTGATTTACATCGATCGATGCGTGCAGGCCGAACTCGCTTCCAAGCTTGCTCTCGAGCGAGGGCAAATGGGCAGATATCGCGCTTCCCAGCTCGCTGTGATCCACACTAATTTGTGCTGTCAACTGCTGCTGTGAAACTGAAGTACGGATAGAGATGTCTCCGAATTCTGCCGAATGCATTCCGACACGCATCTCCGATTCGCTCATGGTTTGAATCAGCCGCGCTGTGCTGATGCCAGCGGCTGCTGCGGAGCCGGCTCGTTCCAACCGTTCCGCCGCAGCATCTGCCGGGTCCTGCGCCTTCATCGGCACATCGGTCGCGCTCAATGCGGCATGAGGTTGGCCGGACGAAACGGAGGCAGTGTGATTCGAGACTGGAACGGTCTGTGCGACTGTGGCTTCCAGCGGCTTGATAGCGAGTGGTGTTACAGCGGAGGAATCTCCCAGCGCATGCTGGGGTAATGGGTTTCCATTCTGAGCGGAGCGATCGGTTGAGATCGAATCCTGAGCCGGAGAGGCCTTCGATGAACTTGTATCGCTCGCATTCACCGCGAATGTTGCCCCGCCGCTTTTGAATTGCGATGCCTTGTCCGTCAAAGTGCCCGTGCCGTCGCTCTTGGACAGAGTCATGCTCTGCGGGAGAAAAGATCCGACCGCAAAGGTGGACTGCTCAATCAACGCGGCTGCGATTGCGGGTGAAAGAAGAGAAAAATCCGTCGATGCGAGCGAGGCAGTCGGGGGCGCTGGGTTTTGGCTGGCGTCGGTTCCGTCGCTTCCGGCTTGCGCAACCGAGCTCGCGTTCGACCTCGGGAGGGCAGGAAATGCGGGCAGCTCCGCAGAAGCGATCGGAGAAGCTGTCTCATATTGCAGGGGGCGGCCAAAGGAAACTTCTGACCGCGTGACAGCGGACGAGGCGGCCGGGGGCGCCGAGCTTTGGCTGGCGTCGGTCCCGTCGCTTCCGGCCTGCGCAATCGAGCTCGCGTTCGACCTTAAAACCGCAGGAAAGGCCGGCAGTTCCGCAGAAGCGGTCGGAGAGGCTGCCTCATATTGCAGTGCGCGGCCAAAGGAAATCTCTGGGAGCGTGACAGCGGGCGAGGCGGACGGGGATACCGTGCTTTGGCCAGCGTCGGCTCCGTCACTTCCAGCTTGCTCAGTGGATTTCGCGTTCGACCTCAGAACCGCAGGAATTGCCGGCAGCTCCGCAGAAGCGGTCGGAGAAGCTGCCTCATATTGCAGTGAGCGTCCAAAGGAAATCTCTGGGAGCGTGACAGCGGGCGAGGCGGACGGGGGCACTGGGCTTTGGCCTGCGTCGGCGCCGTCACTTCCAGCTTGCACAGTGGATTTCGCGTTCGACCTCAGAACCGCAGGAAATGCCGGCAGCTCCGCAGAAGCGGTCGGAGAACCCGCCTCATATTGCAGTGAGCGGCTAAAGGAAACTTCTGACGGCGTGACAGCAGGCGAAGCAGCGGCGGGTGCTGGGTTTTGGTTGGCGTCTGCTCCGTCGCTTCCGGCTTGCACAGTGGATTTCGCGTTCGACTTCATAACCACAGGAAATGCCGGCAGCTCCGCAGAAGCGGTCGGAGAAGCTGCCTCATATTGCAATGAGCGGCCAAAGGAAACTTCTGACAACGTGACAGCGGGCGAGGCAGACGGGGCCACTTGGCTTTGGCTGGCGTCGGCTCCGTCGCTTCCGGCTTGCGCAATCGAGTTCGCGTTCGACCTCATAGCCGCAGGAAATGTCGGCAGCTCTGCAGAAGCGGTCGGAGAAGCTGCCTTGAATTGCATTAAGCGGCCGAAGGAGACCTCTGACAGCGAGACAGCAGGCATACTGACGACGGGCTGTTGGGCCACACCCTGGCTGGCTTGCTGGCTGGAATCCGTTTCCTGCTTTTCAGCGGGCTGAGACGCTTTTGACTGTGGTTGCGAATGAGCCGAAGACGCCAGGCCACCGATCGTCAACGTCGCCCTGCTGGGATCTGCATTCTGATTCTGCTCGCCCGCAATCACTGTTGCAGATTTGCGAATCATGCTACCAACGGTGGAGATCTCTTGTGCGTCGACAGCTTCATTTTCAGATGCAGCCACCGGCAGTCTCGATGTCTGGTCCTCGCTGCCGTGATCTGGAGTGTCGCTCGATGAATCCCTTAAGGCGGTCACCGTCAACGCAGACCTGTTCGCCGCGCTGCTCGAAGCCTGTGCAAGCGTATCGAGGAACGACAGTCCCGAAACTTTCGTTGCCGCCACCTGGATCGAAGCCAGACCGCCATTCACGGGTTTGAGCGCAATTCGCACGCCCAATTCATTGCACGTGGCAGACCAGAGATTAGCAAAATCTAAATCTCAATTCACAGCGGGCAACCAGATTGTTTTGTTCACCTTATAGGGATCGCAGGATTTGCGTTGTACGCCGCCGAATAGCAGACCCGGCAACGCTTGCCGATCATGATGGGCAATCTATGCCCAGTGGGCAATCGGCCGCGCGCAAAAAGAGCGTTTCAGAAAAAAGCCCGCGATCGATTGTCGCGGGCGTGGAGAGAAATCAGTGTTACATCTGGCTAAATTCGCTGCCATCGCGTAGCAAAGATGTCATCGACCTGTTTCTGTTGCCTGTGGAGTTGTTCTTGTTCATATAGATTCTTTTGCTGTGCCAATAAATCCGAGAGAACCTGGCGGCCGCTATGAGCGGTTTTGTAAACCTCCATCTGGGTGTCTCGCTGCAGCTTCAGAGTTTGCAAGGTCTCAAAGAGGATCTGTTTCGCTTCGATGGCCGCATTGATCTCGATCTGCATCGACTGCAGGCGATTTGCCGTGGTTGAATTCCGCAAGGCCTTCTCTCGGTCCTGACACGCTTTTGCCATTTCGTCTGTTAGTTCATCGATCCTGCGGTGTACGCGGGCCAGCTCTAATAGAGACGCCTTAAGCGCCATCTCCTCGCGCCTCTCAATACTCTTTCTGAGACGAAGAACCGAAGCCAGCGGAAAGTGAAATGGCACGCGAAATCCTTTCTTGAAAACGGACCTCTGCTTAGGCGGGAAGCGCAATCAATCTTTGAATGGTCTCTGGTAGTGTCGTAAACTCATCGGGCTTCTGTTTGAGAAAGTTGTTGATTGCCGGCAGGGTCTCAATTGCCTTATCCAGTAAAGGATCAGAGCCTTTCAGGTATGCGCCGATGCGAATCAGGTCCTCGGATCGTTGATAGACATCCATCAGTGAGCGAACAGTAATGGCTTTCGCAAGATGCTGATCTGAAACCATGCCTGTCATTAACCGGCTGACGCTCTCCAATATCGATATCGGCGGATAGTGATTGCGAAACGCCAGGTTCCGGTCGAGAAGCACGTGGCCGTCGAGCAGCGATCGAACCGTATCCACCACGGGATCCTGCTGGTCGTCGCCTTCCATCAGCACGGTATAGAAGGCGGTAATGCTGCCCTGCGAAAAATTCCCGGCGCGCTCCACCAACCGGGCCAGTTTATTCAGCACTGAGGGTGTATAGCCTTTCGCAGTTGGAGGTTCGCCGGCAGCGAGTCCGATTTCGCGCTGCGCCATGGCAAAGCGCGTAAGCGAGTCGACGATCAATAGAACGTTCTTGCCAAGGGCTGCGAAATGCTCAGCGACCGCAGTTGCGGCCAGTGCAGCACGAATCCTGAGCAGCGGTGACTGGTCAGAAGTGGAAACAACCACAACCGCGCGGCGAAGCCCGTCCGCGCCGAGAACCTCAAGAAACTCTCCCACTTCGCGCCCGCGTTCACCCACCAGCGCCAACACGGTCATATCCGCGGCCGTTCCCCTGGCCATCATGCCAATCAGCGTGCTTTTGCCCACTCCGCTTCCGCCGAAGACACCAACGCGTTGCCCTCTTCCGCATGTCACGAATGCATCAATAGCGCGGATACCGCAGCTCAGCGGCTCGCGAATCGTAACCCGCTCAAGCGGTAGCGGCGCCGAACCATCGAGAGTGGCCGAATGGCTTGCACGGTAATCTGGCAGCCCATCCAGCGGATTTCCACTTGCGTCGATCACGCGGCCTAACATCTCTGGGCCGACTCGAATGGACGGGCGCGCGCCCCACGTAATAATTTGATCGCCGTAGCGAATTCCTTGCGGCTGGTCGGAGGTCATTGCCAGCATCGTGGATTGCCGGAAGCCGATGATTTCGCCCGAATAGCTCTGGCCGTGACCAACAATCTCGCAGGACTCTCCAACCGAACAGTACGGTCCATTCGATTCAATCAGATTCCCTACTACCTGATTGACACGCCCGTGCCATCGCAGAGTCGAACCTGCGCGGAGAAAGTGCGTGTATGGAGCAAGCAAAGGACGGCTCATGCGCTGGTGGGCCTCACTGCGAGCAGATCGAAGAAGCCCTGCTCAACTTCCTTCAACTGCTTCTCCAGGCTGAAATTTGCGGAACCGAGTTCGGTTTCGACGATGCAGTCTTGGTCGTTCAATTCAACATCCTCAACCACTTCAACACGAGTCGCTCCGGAAACGCTCGCAAAGTAATGTTTCCAGGATTCGCCTTTACTGGGCCCAACGCGAATAGTGACGTTCGAACCTTCACGCATGTTTTCCATGGCTACGCGAACCAGCGACGCCACCAGCATCTGATCGACCTGCGCTTCGCGATGCAGGATCTTGGCTGCGATCGCAAGAGATAGTTGAACGATTTCTGCTTCAACCCGGCCGAAATATTTGTCGCGTTCCTCTTCGAACTTGGCAACCGCCGTTGCGATTGGAGCGCGCGCTGCCAGGAGCTTTCGTTCGTACTCGCCGCGCAGTTTTTGCTCCATTTCGCATATCGCTTCCGCCCGTTCTCGTGCGATCCGTTCGGCGAACTCTGCATGCGTTAATTGCAGATCTTTTCGCCGCGCGTCGAATTCCAGATCGCTCTCCAAGCCGGCCAGAAGTGGATCTCCGTCGCGTAGCACGCCAGCGGAAATCTCGCGGTATTGCAACGTGGTCACTGGAATTGAACATCCCGCGTTAGACGACATACTCATCTTCTCCCTGGCTGCGAAGCGCCATGCGGCCTTCGGCTTCGAGTTTTCGAGCGATGGCAATCATTTCGCTCTGCGCTTTGGCAACTTCCTTGCTTCGCACCGGCCCCATCATTTCAGAATCTTCCTTCAACATCTCAACGGCGCGAGACGACATGGTTTTGAATATATGGGTTCGCAAATCTTCACTGGCGCCCTTCAATGCGATTGCCAGGGTCTTTTTGTCGACCATCGTGATTAGTTCGCGCATGTCTGGTTCGGGCACCTGAAGGAAATTCTCGAATGTAAACATAAGATCGCGGATACTGATGGCTAGCTCTGGTTCTGTAGATTCGATTGTTTCCAGAATCTCTTTCGCGGCAGGGGGCGCCAACTGATTCATCAAGTCGACTAGATTCTTGACACCGGTGTCGGCGCGCTTTGCCGGTTTCCCGGCGGAGCTGAAACGCCGATTGATCACCTGTGAAGCCTTCGCCGCAGCCTCGGAGGAAAACTGACCCATCGTAGCCATGCGCTTGACGCAATCGACTCGATCTTCCGGCGCGAGTTGCATGAGCAGCGCCGATGCCTGCTTAGGTTCAAGATGCCCAAGCAGGAGAGCCTTGGTCTGGGCGTGCTCGCCGGCAAGAAACCTTGCAACCTGCTGAGGTTCTGTTTTCTGGAGCGCTTCAAAGTTGAGCGGGTCGTTATCCTTCGCGCTCTTCAGGCGTTGCACCATTTTCTCGGCGCCGTTTTCGCCAAAGGCTTTCACCAGCAGACGAACCGCAACGTCCCGGCCACCCGCGATTACGGATCCCCTCGCCGCCATCATTTGCTTGTATTCCTCAAGCACCTGGAGAGTGAGCTCAGCAGGGATCCTCGGCAGGTTTGCCAACTCTTCTGTGACGCGCTCCAGATCGGTCGGCGGCAAGCTTCGCAGAACTGGCACCGCTTCCGACTCGTTTAGAACCGCAAGCAGAATTGCCGCTTTGCGCGCGCCAGCGAAGGATGACTGAGTCTGTGTGCTCATGACGGCTCCTCACGCATCCAGGCTTGCATCGCACGCGCCGTGTCGACCGGATTCTGTTTTGCCAGTTCAGACGATTGTGCCTTGAGTTGCGCGGCTCGTCTGCCCATGTCAATTGCTTCTGTCGGCTGCGAAGACAGTCCCTGCACATCGGCGGCCGCCAGAGCCGGCTGCAGCCCCGCAGTCAGTTCTCCCTGCCGAAGTGCGTGCTTCTGAACGGGCCGAATAACCAGGAGGTAGGCCAGCAGAAAGAGGCCGAGGAGCGACAACGGGCGCAGGAGCGATGAATAATCCGAGACTGTCTTTTGCACTTGAGAGGCCAGGTTCGGAGCCGGCAGATCACCGTCTGCCGGGCCACTATCGAATGAGAGGTTTTGCACGCTGATTGTGTCGCCACGCTTGGCGTCAAACCCGATCGCAGCCTCAGCCAGTTCCTGGATTCGATTCAGCTCATCCTGCGATCGTTTCTGGCGCTTGACCGTAACCTTGCCCTTGTTGTCGGTTGTCTTCACAATCGTGTCGTCGACGAGCAGAGCAGCGCTGATGCGTCGAATTCCCCCTGCCGGCGTAATCGTATGAATGATAGTTTTGTTGACTCCGTATTGAGCGCTTTCGGTCTTGGAAGATTGTGAGGGGCTTGAGTTGGCTGCCGATGTTTGAGCCGCCGGGGCATTATTCTGCTGGCTCGCCTGGCCCGCCGGCTTAGCCGGCTTCGCAGCCGGGATGTTGCTCGCTGTCCCCGGAACCCCGGAAGGAATCGACGTCCCGGCGGCTGAATCTTCAGTTCTCTGCATGGTGAGCAGTGCACTCACAGCGGGGTCATATTTTTCATCGTTCTCGTCGGTTGACGCTTCGTCGAAGTCCACATTCACGCTGGCGCGGATCGCGTTGGTTCCTACCACCGGCTCCAGGGTGTTGATCAGCCGATTCGTCAGTCTTGCTTCCTCATCCTGATTGTCGCCGGGGCCGTCGTGAGCGAGCCCGAGAGATCTCTCGGAGTCGGCATCGATAATCGAGACGTCTTCAGGTTTCAACTCATCGACCGCACCGGAAACCAGACGCGATATGGCAACCACGGCGTCCTTGGAAAGTCCATTGTGACGAAGCCGGAGAATGACTGCGGCCTTGGCGCTTCGCTGCCGGTCGAGAAATACGGAATCGGTTGGCATCACCAGGTGGACTCGCGCCTGCTCAACATCGGCAAGCGTCCCAATGGTCCGCTCAAGCTCGCCCTCCAATGCGCGCTGGTATGCGACCTTCTCGTCAAACTCTGTCTGTCCCCAGGACATCTTGTCGAAAAGCTCAAATCCCATGCGCCCGCTGTGTGGCTGACCCTGCGTTGCCGTCATCATGCGAGCTGCATCGATCTTGTCCGCTGGTACGCTGACTTCCTTGCCATCAGCGCTGACCTGGTGGGGAATATTCTGCGAGTCGAGCTGTGTGGCCAGCGCCTGTGCGTCCGCAGGATCGAGATCCTTGTAGAGCGGTTTGTAATCCGGCGACGCAATCAGCCGCACAAACAGGGTCAGCATCAGGGCTGTCGCACCTGCGCCTCCCAGAAGTAGGCTTTTTTGAAGGCCTGTCCGGCTCCCCCAAAACTGCTTCACTTGTTCGACTACATTCGAAGAACCTGGCATTTTTTACCAATCCTAGAATTGCATTTTCTCGATGTCTTGATAGGCATTCACGATCTTGTTGCGGACCTGCATCATCAGCTGAAAGGCAACATCGGCTTTCTCCACCGCGACCATCACGTCGTTCAGGTCACCGCCGCCTCCACGCAGCAAATTGCTCACTTGCGAAGCTGCCGAGGTGTGGAGTTGATCGACGGTATGCACGGCGTTTGAAAGCACCGACGAAAAGCTCTCTTCTCCGGATATTCCGCCGCCGTTCTGGAGCGAAGACGGATCCGGAATGGTTGCGTTCGGAATCGGAGTAAAGGTGACGTTGTTCATTGCACTGCTCCCGTTTACGTGGTTTTCAAGATGTCAATCGACTGCTGGATCATTTGTTTCGCCGCATTCACGGCCGAGGCATTCATCTGATAAGACCTGACTGCACCCATCATGTCGACCATTTCTGACATGGGATTGATTGCGGGATACGCGACCATTCCGTTCTCGTCGGCATCGGGATTTCCCGGCTCATAGTGCATCACCGGCGGTGTTGTATCTTCGACCACCTGCGTCACTTGAACCGAGCCTGCCTGCGCGTGACCGAAGCGGCCGAGCCGGTTCAGCACCGTGGTGAACGTGGGATTGGAAGCGCTGAAGACGACTTCTTTGCGCGTATACGGCCCGCCGGTATCCGTGTGCGTGGTTTCGGCATTGGCGAGATTCGTCGAGGCCACTTCAGCTCGTTGCCGCTCCGCCGACAGGCCTGACGCGCTTACGCTCAACATGTCAAACAGTCCCATGGTCAATTCCCTTCCTTAATCGCGGTCAGCAGGCGATGAAACTCAGCTTTAATCAGCTGCACGCCCATTTGGTATTGGAGTTGTGCCTCTCCCAACAAAAGGCTCTCGCGATCGATATTCACGTTGTTCCCGTCGGGCCGCTCGGGAAGGCCTTCGACCTCAGACGATGCAGGCATGATCTGCACGTCGTTGTCCTCATCCGAGGCTTGCCGCATTGCGGCCTGAAAGTTGATGTCTTTTGTGTGATAGCCAGGCGTATCTACATTGGCGATGTTGGACGCAATCAACTGCTGGCGGTCCGCTGTCACCTTCAGATATCCCTGAAGCAACTGCATAGTAGGCGTGGTAGTTGACATGCTATGCGTACCTCCTTGGCGGCAAGCCGTATTCCCGAATCTTGTTCCTCATTGTGCGCAGGCTGATTCCCAGCATCTCCGCGGCGTGAGTCCGATTGCCATCGGTGAGAGCGAGCGTATTTTCGAGATGAGTCTTCTCCACCTGCCATATCGGAGTGCCCGCGGGCAATTCATCTTTTGCTGAGGCCCGTGCTGACTCCTTTAACCCTGATCGCCCGTGGAATTCCATCTCGAAGCACGCGGAATCGAGAGTCCTTGTCTCGGCCAGGGTGACAACGCGCCGCATGAAATTCGCGAGTTCTCGGACGTTTCCCGGCCAGGATTGCGATTGCAGGCGATCGAGAAAATCAGGCAGAAGGTGCGGGCACTGCGTACCATGCAGTGCGGCGTATTTCTCAGCGAAATGGCGTGCCAGAACCGGAATGTCTTCCCGGCGTTCGCGTAAAGGCGGCAAAGTAAGCGGAATGACATTGAGCCGGTAATAAAGATCCGCCCGGAACTGGCCGCGCTCAACCATGGTCGACAGAGAAACATTGGTTGTGGCAATTACGCGGATATCAACTTGAACGGTCGCAGCCTCACCAAGACGTTCGAATTCGCGTTCCTGCAATACGCGCAGTAGCTTCGGCTGAAGGTTGAGCGGCATTTCACCGATTTCATCCAGCAGAATGGTCCCACCATCGGCGAGTTCGAATTTTCCCGACCTGGTGGCGACGGCTCCTGTAAATGCTCCGCGTCCGTGTCCGAATAACTCACTTTCGAGGAGAGACTCGGGGACTGCCGCGCAATTCACGGCGATGAATGGTTCATCGCAGCGCGCGCTGGAATCGTGGATGTAGCGCGCGAGAAGCTCCTTGCCTGTTCCGCTTTCGGCTTCAATCAATACATCCGCGCCGGCGCTGGCGGCTGCGCGTGCCCGTTGCAGGGAGCGAACCAGAAGGGGAGAGCGGCCGATAATTTCACCGCATGCAGAATCCTCAGCCAGCGCAGGCGATTGAGTAACCCGGTGCACGAGTTGCGCTGCCGTTGACTGCAGCCGGTCAAACGGAATCGGTTTGGTCAGGTAGTCGAGCGCTCCGTCACGCATCGCAGCAACTGCATCCGGCACCGAACCGTAAGCGGTCAGCAAAATCACTGCGGTATCGGGTGACGCTTTCCGCGCAGCCCGCATCACTTCCATCCCTGTGCCGTCTGGCATGCGCATGTCGGTGACGATCAAGTCGAAGTCCCGACCTTCCACGTTGCGCACCGCCTCCCGCACGCACGAGGCAGTTTCAACGCGCCAGCCATGGCGCAGAAAATTTGCGCGCAACGCCGTGCGAATTCCGGGTTCGTCGTCAACTACCATCACCGAAAGTGCTTCTTGCATGCTCATAGGACCGGAAACCCCAACTCAAAAGTTGTTCCCTCGTTTACCTGACTCGAAACCCGAATCTCCCCGCTGTGTTGGTCCATGAGGCGCTTGCAAACCGCAAGGCCCAGACCCGGAGTCTCTCCGGTTCCACTGAATCCCGGGTCAAAGATGTGTTCGACTACGTTATCCGGCATCCCGCAGCCCGTGTCTTGAATGGTGACCACCGCTCGATTGAGCCCGGCCTTCGTTCTCTGCGCGAGCGAAACCGTGATGCGTCCAGCAGATTCGGTATGTCGAATGGCGTTACAGAGGATGTTCAGAATGATTTGGCGGATGGCATCTTCGTTGCCCAACACGGAAATCGCCGCGGCGCTTACTGAAAAGCTAAGTGAGACTCCAGCCTGGTCGGCGATCGGCCTGACAAATTCGACGCCGCTTTCAATGCAAGCTGCCAGGCGAACCGGGGTCAGGCGCAGTCTGCACTCACTTTTGAGGCTCAAAACGTTGCACACGGTGCCGGAAAGGGTGCGGATGCCGGCGCGGAGATGAGAAATCCATTGAGCAGCCTCGCTGGGCTCTTGCTCGATGAGCCCGGCAAAAAGTTCCAGGCTTGCTAATGGATTCTTAATTTCGTGGGCCAGGATGGTTGAGATCTCTGCCAGAACCGTAGCGCGCCGGGCAGCTTCGCGCTCCTGCTCCGCAAGCTTGTTCGCTGTTATGTCGCGGAGAATCCAGATACTTTGCAGACGGTTCTCGTCCCCTGAACGGCATTCAGAACCGGGCGCAGGGTCCAGTTGCCGGCAGCTGATCGCCAGCCAGCGATTACCGAGTCTTCCATCGGGGCTCAGCTCGATATCGATGGGACCGGTGGACCTTTTTCCCATCGACACGAATTCAATCTGGCAGAATGCGGAGAGGGCCTGCAGGCTCTCGATATGGGCGCTCTTCAGCTCCAGAAGCCTGCGGCCTTCCGGGTTGATCATGACGATCCGATCAGCCTGGTTAAGCACAAGAACACCGCACGGCAGCGAATCAAGCATCTGTTGCAGTGCTGCCCGCATGCGGTCGTTTTCATTCAGACTGCGGGTCAATGCCGCATTCCGCTCGGAGAGTTCAGACCCGAGACGCGCAACCTCCTGCTGGAGATCCCGATACGATGACTCCAGTACCGACGATGCAGCAATGAATTCTGAGAATGCATCCGCAAGCAACTGCGGGCTGGGCAGCGGTTCGATACCCAGGGTCATTATTGGAACGGCATGAGAACTCGGCAGCATTTGCCTAGTTGACAAGCACGACGCGTGCCAAACTGGGAGTTGATGCCCAAATTGGGCTATAAGCGGAGAGGTCTCTATAAAATAATGTGTTCTGCCTTGATTTCGTTCCCGTTGCCAACGAGGATTGTGGCGCGTTCAATCGTATTGCGCAGCTCACGTACGTTTCCTGGCCAGTGATGCTGCCGGAGGATTTCCATCGCTTCGTGACTCATCGGTACCCTGGGGAGAAATTTGCCGGCAAAGGCGAGAGTCAGGTCCGAAATATCTTCCATTCGGTCGCGCAGGGGCGGCAGGTGTATCGGGAAGACGGCGAGGCGGTAAAAGAGGTCCTCACGAAACTGCTGTTGAGCCACACGCGCTTTCAGTTCGGCATTGGTCGCTGCAATCACCCGCACATCGACCTTCAGATTGTCGTTGCCCCCGATGCGCTGCACTTCACCTTGCTCAAGGAACCTCAGGATCTTGCTCTGCAACGATAGAGGCATATCGCCAATCTCGTCGAGAAACAGGGTGCCACCCTGGGCCGCGTGAATGCGCCCGATGCGTGACTGCACCGCGCCCGTAAAAGCCCCCTTTGTATAACCAAAAAGTTCTGCTTCGAGCAACGTCTCGGGAATTGCCGAGCAATTTATCACCACGAATGGCTGGTTGCGGCGCCTGCTGATGAGGTGAATCTCCTGGGCAATCAAGTCTTTGCCCGTTCCGCTCTCTCCGGTAATGAGGACCGTGGTGTCACGAGCTGCAATCATGCGAACTAGCGAGTAGACGCGCAGCATCGGCTGTGAATTGCCCACCATGCTTCTTAGCCTGACGACCCCACCATCAGGTTCGCTGTTCTCCTCATCACTCGGTCGCAGAGTTTCGCTGCAAAGCGATCCCGCCCTGTTCACTGCATCTGCCACTCTTCTTGAAATCGGCGTTGGCGACGCAGTTCCAACAAGAAGTTGCCCAGTGTGCGAGTTGAGCATCAGGACCTGCGTATTTGGAAATCGATCACGGACAATGCAATGGAATTCCCCCGTATCGAGGTCCGGGAGCACTGGATCAAGAAGAAGAACGGCATCATTTCCATCATGTTCCCGCAGGCGGGTCAGCGCCTCTGCCCCGCCGCTTGCCTCGCTTACACGCCATCGCGGCAGACAGAGCTTTTCCATCAGTTCGTCGCGCAGTTTGGCGTTGGGGCTCACGACCAAAACGTCGACAGTAACTCGATCTTCAGTGCGCAAAGCTTGTGAGGTTACGGTAGCCATGATGATCTATCGTGATTTGCAACGAAACAGTTCCTTGAAATTCGATTTCCCCTGGCTGTTCTTAGCTCTTGTGGACAGATGTGCACCGATTCGCAACTTCAGTTATTCTCTGTTCTCCGTCAAGCAGAGGAAAATTGATGGAGATCTGAAATGGGAACTCAGAGCATTCGTAAAGGCCCTGTTGTTTCCTGACGTTCGCTTCAGCCACCAACAAGTGAAGCCGGTTGATAGCGGTTAAATTCTTTCTCTTTGACCGAGTGCAGAGCAATTTCAAATTGGCGAAGCCACTGCGCCGGCTGATGTCCATGCAAATGTCGTCGGGGCTTTGAGACTGTGCTTCCGCTGCATTCAAGACAGCATGGAGCGCCTGCTCGGTTCGCACAGGGTCAGCCTTCACCCGGAATTCACAGTCAGGTTTGGCTAGCGAAATCCGCTGCATCGAATCGCGCGATTCAGCATGCCTATTCTCAAGCACGGAAGCAACCAGATACCAGAGGTCAATTTCTTTGCAGGCTGGTTCATATTGAACTCCGTCGAGCAGATTGCGCAGACCTGAAAGCAGGGCGCACAGCTGGTCCACCTGGGCATTTGACATCTCCAGGTAGCGGCTGGCGTCCGGCGGAACTGCACCCCGCATCGTGAGCACACCAAGTGCGCCCCGCAAGATCGTAAGTGGCTGCGCCAGTGCGTGCAGTCCCTCGTCCAACTCGCTGCAGAGCCAGGCGTGCGATTCTGCGTCGCCGGCGGACGCGCCGCGTTCTAAGGCGTTGTTACTAGGCAACACGCAACTCATATCCAAATCCTCGTACAGAATGGATAAGCTTCTGCTCTCCCGGCAGATCGATTTTGTCGCGAACATATTTCACATATACGTCGACGATATTGGTCGTCGAATCGGGCGCCATGTTCCACACTTCTTCGAGCAAAACGGCGCGGGAAACGGGGTGTCCCTGATTGCGCATCAAGACTTCAAGGATGGCGAACTCCCGAGGCGTCAACTCGATGCGCCGTCCATTCCGTTCCACACGGTGCTCTTGGCGGTAGAGTTTGAGGTCTCCGACTGTGGAACAATCGGAAATCACCCCGGAGTTACGCCGCAGGAGGGCATGGACACGCGCCAGAAGCTCAAGCAGTGAAAAAGGTTTATTCAGGCAGTCGTCCGCGCCGCTTTGCAACGCATTGACCCTGTCTTCCACCCGGCTGCGGGCAGTTAGCACCAGGATCGGCAGCTTGGGCCGCTCGGGCCGGACCTTTCGGATGAGGCTGATGCCGTCGAGCTTTGGCAGGTTCAGGTCGACAATCAGAAGGTCGAAACGGCGCGTCGCCTCGAGCTCACTCAAGGCAGCTTCACCGTCAGAAACCTGATCGACGACGAAGCCCTGGCTGCGGAGCTCTTCACTCAGGAAACCTGCGAGCGAATCATCATCCTCGACGACAAGTACTTGTCGCCCCTGGGTGCCGATGCACTCAGGAGGCCCCGACGCGGTTCCCACGCATTGGGTCGCGGGGTTCCGTATAGTGATCTTTTCCAAGGCAGGATCTTGCATCAAAGCCCTTTGGCCCAATCTTTCATTGAGTGCTTAACTGGCAAACACACTCGTTTCAAAAACGATGGTTTCAATTAGAACTCTGAATTGGTGAAGCAAGGAACGGTGGCCCGAAGGCACATATTAGAGCCGAATGAGGCCCCACTTTGTGACGAATATCACAGATGATGACGAGAGTACATCTAAAGTAATGTAGTCTTTGCGGACAGGCCAACGACCTTGTTATTAACTAGAATGCAACAAGGTAACTCGTTTGCGCACGGATCGATGACCTTCGAGGGTTCGTTCTGGTTCCCGGGGAGTTGGAGCGGACAGAATCGAAAATAGCGTTCGCGCAGGTACTGGCTATAATTAGTCACCCATTATGACGATAGGATAGGGTGTTATGAAGTCTTCCGATTAGCCCAATAGGCGCAGCAGAATGGGCTCCGGAATTGCTCTTGAGTCAGGCAAGTACCCTGGTTGGACACCGAGTATGCGGAGATTTCAATATCGCGCTCCACGCTTTCCTGTCGACCTCCCTGTCTATCTGACGCAGGGAGGCTCGACGCAATTGACACGCTGCCGGGAAGTCAGCGTGGACGGGATGAAGCTGGATTTGATGGGGGCTTCCTTCCCATTTTCATGCGGTTTCATGCAGCTCGGAGATGGAATCTCAAGCCTGAAAATCCCTTTTCGGGTGGGTTCCAGAGCCATCGACTCCATCTGTGTCATGTTTCAGAGTGAGTCGACCGAAGAGTCTGAGGCACTATGCAGGTTCATTGCGTCCCTGTCGCACCGTAACACTTGTTTGAGCCTCGTAGTTCTGAAGCCGGTAGTGGAGTCTAGCGCGCTCCGCTTACCCCCGCTCTATTCCTGACCGCCGCTCGTGACTGTGTTCGACTTCCCCAGCGCGGGCGCTACCTCTGAGCCGTTCTGGATCTGATATTGAACGATGAGGGAGACGCGCCTGTTGGAGGGATCCTCAGGATTCTGCGGCAGTTTCAGCCTTTGATCGGCAAAACCGCGCACTTGCGACACCTGGTCCGGCCGAATCCCTTCAGATTGCATCAATCTTCGGGCTTCGTTCGCTCGATCCGACGAGAGATCCCAGTTGTCGTACTTCTTGCTACCGGAGTATGGCTTTGAATCCGTGTGCCCCTCGATCGAGATATTGTTAGGCAACTTGCCGAGTTCTGCTGAGAGCACTTGCAGCAGATCGGTCAGCGCTGGTGTCGGCTTTGCACTTCCCAGTTCGAAAAATGTCCCTTTTGCCGATTCCATCAATTCGATTCGCAGACCCTCCTGCGTAATCGTGATCTCAATCTGGTTCTTCAATTTATCCAGGGGGTCGAGATGATGAATGGACCGCAGAAGGTCTTCCTTCAACTTCTCCATGTCTTCCTTTTTCATGGGGACGAATTCTCCGGCGCCATTCTTGTTCGTTCCCACCATCTTTGCAATGCCCCGGGGGTCCTTGAAATAGCCCCCCACTGCCTCCTGCACTTGCTTGCTGGCATTCATCATCCACAACACGATAAAGAGGGCCATCATTGCCGTAACGAAGTCGGCGTACGCCACTTTCCACGCGCCTCCGTGATGGGCCCCATGACCCGACTTCTTTTTCACAATGATGATTTCATTCGTCTCTGCCATGGGTCGCGTCCTTTTTCATCGGCCGTTACGCAGCCACCGCCGGCGCCGCCGCCGGTCCATCCTTTTGACGGCACGCTTTTTCGACTACCTGGAAGCTTGGCCGAACGTGCTCGGGAATTGCGCGCCTGCCAATCTCGACAGCAAGTGACGGAGACATTCCTTTAATGAAGGCCAGCATCACAACCCTCAGGACATGGTAGAAAGCGTGCTCATCTTCGATCAGTTTGGATAGGTTCGACCCCAGGGGCCCGACCACCCCATAACAAAGTAGAATGCCAAGAAAAGTACCCACCAGGGCCGCCGCTACTTTATGTCCGATTTCCTCTGGCGGACCCCCTAGAGCGCTCATTGTGACCACGACGCCGAGAACCGCGGCAACAATTCCCAAGCCGGGCAGCGAATCTGCCACTGTGCTTAACGCCACGGAACTTTGCGTCGCGCCAACATGGTGAACATCCATGTCGAGTTCCATCATCTGGTCCAGATCGAATGCCCCGGCGCCGCCCGTGATCGCCATGCGCATGGTGTCGCAAACAAAATCCCGGATGTGGTGGTTCTTCAGGAAGAACGGATTCTTTTGGAAAAGGGGGCTCTTGTCCGGCGCCTCGATGTCGTTCTCAATCCCGGCCAGCCCCTCCTTGCGCGCTTTGTTGAATAGGTTGAACAACATTCTGAGCACGTCGATGTAACGCTGCTCGGAGTAGGCTGTCCCCTGCAACACCCGAACCAGGTCCCCTGAAACCTTCTTTAAGACAAAGAACGGGTTTCCTGAAAGCAGGGTGCCAAGAGCTGCTCCCCCGATAATCAAGAACTCGGATGGCTGCATAAGCACCAGTAACGGCCCCTTTTCCATGAGGAAGCCGCCAAGTACCGCGCAAAATACAGCGAGTATTCCGATGATGACAAACATGCGAAATGTCCCTCTTGCAGAACACACATCGGACGCAGGTCGTGACGATCCGCCGTGAGGAGATTGAAGTTCCTGCCTTCTATCGGCACTTGCCGCCTAAATTTCCAGCCCGACCCGGACCCCGGACTTCGCCGGTTGGGCAGCCCAAGATTTAGGCTGGCCCCAGCGCGAGCGTATATGGAATATTCCAACTGACTTGCCGATAGAAGACCATCCTGACGCGCCTGCGATTCACGAGACATGGGATGGGACCTGCGGATCGATGGGACTGTTGGGCTCCAAACGACCTGCCCCGCAGAGAGCCGGTCGTCGCAGATCGAAAGGCTGAGACAGTTTCGCGGGGATCCTTATGCGATTTGGTTTGGACAAAAGCACCCTCGGCGGCATAATCCTCGCTTGCCTGGGAATCATTCTTGGCTTGATCCTCGATGGAGGAAAGGTTGCCCAGCTGATTCAGCCCACCGCCGCCCTGATCGTTGTTGGCGGCACGATAGGCGCTGTCATGGTTCAGTTTCCATTGCGCATTGTCTTCCAGGCCTTCGTGCACCTCAAGGACGTCTTCTTCAATTCCGAACCAGAATCCGAGGCGATCGTTGGGAATTTGCTTCGCTATGCGCTTAAGGCCAGAAAAGAGGGCATCCTTTCGCTGGACTCTGAATTGACAAAAATCCAGGATCCTTTTCTGAAAGAGAGCCTCATGCTGGCAATCGATGGCGTGAGCGCATCGGACCTGCGAAAGATGATGGAGTTGCATCTCGACTACCGCGGAGAGAAAGACGAACGTATCCCCAAGGTCTTCGAAGCCGCAGCCGGATACGCACCTACCATCGGGATTATTGGCGCTGTCTTGGGTCTCATCCAGGTCATGCAGCGACTGCAGGACATCAATGAGGTCGGTAAAGGAATTGCAGTCGCATTTGTGGCGACAATTTATGGTGTAGGGTTAGCAAATCTTTTCTTCTTGCCTTGGGCAGGAAAGCTGCGCATTCTGATCCGTGATCGGCAGGTCATTCAGGAGATGACACTGGAGGCCGTTCTCTCCATCATTGACGGCATCAATCCTCGGGCCCTTGAAATGCAACTGAGCCGGTATCTGGGTCCTGGGAAGCGGCACGGCCTTCAGAAAGTTGCCTCCCGATGAGACCGCGAAGACGGAGAGATTTCCCAGAAGCTGTCAATCACGATAGGTGGTTGATCTCATATGCAGACTTCATGACACTCTTGTTCGCCTTCTTTGTCGTGCTCTTTGCCGCCACTTATCGCGATAATCAAGCCATCAGAAAGATTGCCAGGGCCATCCACAACGGTTTCCAGACCATGGGCGCGTTTGCGGCAGATGAAAGCGGCAGCGGCGGCGCATATTCAACTACGACACTGAACGCCGACGACAACTCCTCCCGTGTTCAGAATGACAAGACCCCGATCAATCCCGCATCAGCCGGATCGGTTCAGGACATGCTTCAATTGCGGCGGGAGCTCGAGTTGGCGATGGGACAGGAACTCCGGAATCACGAAGTGGTCCTTCAAGTGACGCCTGAGGGCTTCGTGATCAGCCTTAAAGAACTTGGTTTCTTCAATAGCGGTCAGGCCGAGCTCTTGCCCGGAGCCGCAGACAAAATCGAGAAAATTGCCAAAGTACTTTCCAAACCTGGATTGGAAATTCGTGTCGAAGGACACTCAGACAATCAGCCGATTCACAACGACCAGTTCCGCTCGAATTGGGAACTATCGACTGCCAGAGCGATGGCGGTACTAAGACTGCTCGTAGACGACGCGGGATTCGACCCGAAAAAACTCTCCGCATCAGGCTATGGCGAATATCGTCCGGTCGCTGACAATTCGACGGTTGAAGGCCGCCGGATGAATCGGCGCGTTGATCTCGTCGTCGTCCAGTTCAGGCCTACAACCAGCGGCGCGATTCGATAAATATCGGTTAAACCCTCTGGAACCTCCGAGGCTATTTGCCGATAAGGAGACGTCCCCCCAGGTTTGCCTGAATTTGTGAGCAAGGAAAGTTGGTAAGGAAAGCCATGATTTCTTTGAAGAAATATCTGGATTTGCCATCAGGTTCGAAAGGCATAAAGGTGACTGAAGAGCCTGACCTTCTGAAAGTGGCGATAGAGGGGTACAGCGCAACACTGGAAGCGGTGGGAAACTGCTGTGCGAAAGCCTGCCCTGTGACGGTCGATGCTCTGAATCAAGAGATAGTGAAGATTCGCTGTGGACTCTCAGTCTCGATGAAATCTGAAAAGCTGGCGGAGGCCGCCACGAGCGCGCGCGAGCAACTGAATGAGTGGGGTCGTGCGACGGAGCGGCACTACCATGAGAAGGCCGACGAAGTGAAGGAACTGCTGCTGGCGATGGCTCGTGCAGCAGGGAGCGTGAGCGCGAGAGACGCTCGGTGCGCTGAACAAATGAATGAAATGACAGGCCGGTTAAATGCCATAGCCAGCCTTGAGGACTTGACCGAGATTCGTGTGTCAATCAAGAGAAGCGCACGCGAACTGAAGACTTCAATCGAACGCATGACCGCGGAGGGAAAAGCGGCTCTGGATGCGATGCGTGAACAAGTGTCGACCTACCAGACGAAGCTTGACGTAGCTGAGGCGATTGCTTCGCGCGACGCACTGACGGGATTGAGCAGCCGGTTGTATGTCGAGAAGCAGATCGAGCGACGCATTGCGACTGGTGCTGTGTTCTGCGTGGCGCTGATCGATATCGACGGCTTCAAGCGCGTGAATGATCAACACGGGCATTTGATGGGCGACGAATTGCTGAAGCATTTCGGGACCGAGCTTAGATTGGCGTGCCGTGCCATGGATTTGATTGGGCGATGGGGCGGTGACGAATTCCTTTTGATCTTCGACTGCGGGATGATGGATGCGCAGACACGGGCTGAGCGGCTGCGGAAATGGATTTGCGGCAACTACACCTTAGGGGGCAGGCAAGGCGAGATCAAGCTGCAGGTGGAGGCGTCGATTGGAGTGGCCGAGCACGGGAATGGTGAGGCGATGAACGAGCTTATCGAGCGCGCGGATGCGGCAATGTATGCGGAAAAGCAACTGGCACGTCGCAGGAGAAGCGAGACCCCCCTGGTGGCTTAGTAGTTCATCTGAGGCTCTATAGTTCATCTATAGTGTCCTGTCCGTGATGCCGGCTTCTAAGAAGTCCGTCATCCTGAGCGAAGTTTGGCGCGATTTCGCGCCAAACGGAGTCGAAGGACCAGCATCATTGAATCGAGTCTTTACGGCCTGTAAAGCCATGCCCTTCCAATCGCGGGCTTTATTGACGGCCGCATGAGTATTATCCTGCTCTGCGCGCCGGAGGCGCAGTGTTTGTTAGCCCCGCGCTTTAGCGTGGGGAACGCTCGCAGACGAACCCCGGAGTCCCGTAGGGACGGCGCAAGGGCATTTCTCTTGCAGGGATCAATAGCCAGCGAGGATGGGTTTTGGAAAATCCGAGTCGGTTATGAAACCGCTTCACGGCGCCAAGACCCCGGACGTATCGCTCGCTCCCGCCCATCATCTCAAGCCGCGGTCTTGGGGAAGTTGAGGACCGACGGAGGCATCAATCGGCCATGGCGCAGAAACTGAAGCGCCTGCTCGCCGGGAACCGGCCTGGAGAACAGGTTCCCCTGGATCATGTCACATCCACCCTTGCACAAGGCCTCCATCTGCCCTGGTGTTTCCACACCTTCGCCGACCACGCGCAGCCCAAATGCCTGGGCCATGGATATGACGGCATCGACGATCGGCCGCGTGCCTTCAGGCTCGGTTATCATCTCGACGAAGGAACGGTCGATCTTGAGGGTGTCGATGGGCAGGCGGTGCAGATAGCTGAGGGAAGAGTACCCGGTGCCGAAGTCGTCGATAGCAATGCGCACGCCGAGATCCTTGAGATTTCGCATTTGGCGAATGGATTCAGCGTAGTCCCGCATGACCAGACTCTCGGTCAGCTCGAGTTCTAGCAGGGACGGAGGCACGCCTGCTTCGGCCAGAATCTCTGCCACTTCGTGCGAGAAATCGTTGCGCGCGAACTGGATCGCTGAAATGTTCACAGCAACCGAAACAACCTCGCAGCCCGCGTGCTGCCAAGCCCGCAGTTGCCTGCACACTTCCTTTAGCACCCAGCGGCCAATGGGTAGGATGAGTTGCGTTTCTTCGGCGATGGGGATGAGTCGCGCGGGGGGAATGCTCCCCAGTTGGGGATGGTGAAAGCGCAGCAGCGCTTCGAGTGCAACGAGTTTTCCGGAGGGAAAGCATTGCGGTTGATAGGCAAGGCTGAAAGTGCCGTCTTCGAGACCGCGCCGCATTCCCGCTTCAAGAAGAGCGCGCTCGGCGTGTCCTTCAATGAGAACGGGTCTGAAGGTGCTTAGACCGAGCCCGCCAAATTTTGCATCGTGCATCGCGAGGTCGGCACGCTGCTCCAGAACATCCGCCGAGTCGCCATCTCCGGGATACGCCGAGACCCCGATGCTCGCGGTCACACTGAGTTGGGTTTCTCCCATTTGGATCGGCTGAGCGAGGATCTTGAGCAGTTCGGCGGCCACATGTTCGGCATTGTCGCGCTCTTCCATGCGCTCGACGACGACCATAAACTCATCGCCGCCCATGCGCGCGACGGTATCGCCTCTGCGCATGCGACCAATCAGACGATGGGCCATCTCGCGGAGTACGAAATCGCCGGCGGGATGGCCGTAGGTATCGTTGATCTCTTTGAACTTGTCGAGGTCGATCCATAACACTCCGACGCCGCGCCCATCGCGCTGAGCACGCTGAATCGCGCTTTCCAGCCCTTTCTTGCCCAGCTTGCGATTCCCCAAACCCGTTAAAGGGTCATGATAGGCGCGATGAATCAGCTCTTCGTTCATCTGTTGCTGCTCCAGGATCAGAGAGGCCAGCCGGCAACTTGTCTGGAGAAACTCAATATCGGATTCGCCCGGGGCGTGCTTAAGCAGACTGTAGACGCTGATGGTGCCGAGTGGACGCTCACCACCGGCAATGATGGGTGCCGTCCACACCGATCGCGCTCCGTTGGCACGCAGCAGCTCGCACGACGGCGTGTGCACCTGGCGAAGATCCCCCACTGCGCAAACGCCCTTCTGGCCGAGGGCCATGCATTCGGGAGCGTCCAGGTTGCCCGTTGCGATCTGTTGCAGCCTGTCGGCCAGTGTCGAAGGTAGAGAGGACTGGGCTGCGAGGGTCAATGTGTCGCCTTCGAGTAGATGCAAGGCGCAGCAAAGCGACGTGCTGTGGTGTGCGACTGCCTCTGTCAGGGCCTGGAGTATCTTGGATGTTTCCTCGTGTCGGACGAGCATTTCGAGCACGCGATCGTGATTGCGGTTCTGTTGTTCTGCGCGCCGGCTTTCAGAAACTGCAGCGCGCAGGTCGCGCAGCAGCCAAACCACGCAAGAGGCGAAGCCGAGCAGCAGCAGAAACAGAAGGGCCTCCAGGAGATGTTCTGCCCGGCCATGGAGGGTGCGCGAGAAGTAGCCTGCGCCGATTACGACGAGACATTGGGCTAAAACAAGCGTCCGAAAGATCCCATTCCGCAACAGCGTAGACAAGTGGCCCTCACATGAGAACTGCATTAAAGTAAAGCGAATGAGAGAGTAGACGACTAATTAATACGGACTCTTGCGAGGTATATCGGCAAGTCGACGAAAAATTTTATCGAGTATTGCGCTAATTCTGCGTGCGAAGAGGCGGATGCCTTCCGTCACTTCAATGTGTCGATGCCGGATTCGTTGCGAGTTCCGCTCCAGACCATTCAAGAGCCGATCAGCCGCGCGCTTATGGGGAGCTTCACGCTACACGTTTTGCGGTCACGCTCCCGACTGGAAAGCGAATGAGAATGCAGCGAAGGGGCCAAGGGGGTGAGATTGCAAAAGCCGTTGCCAAAGACGAGAGCAATCCAGAGGAGAATTTCATCGACTCTGGTCCACTAACTGCACACCCAAAAGAAAAACCTCCAAGCCGGAGCTTGGAAGTTATTGAAAAATCATAGGTTTCTGGTTGCGGGGGCTGGATTTGAACCAGCGACCTTTGGGTTATGAGCGACTCAAGCTTTCGGTAAGTATAAGAAAACAGGGCACGAGTGGTAACCCTGAGACCCCCCTGGGAACGGCTGGAAACGCTTATCGGGGACCATATGGGGACTGAAATTGCATTGCCCAACGTTCTGCCCAACGATCTGACCCAATGATCGTGTCCAGAGGTCGATCAATTTTGCGTTTGACCAATGGATATGGGCTTAGAACGAATGGGGGCCGATTTTTTCAGCGCTCCAAAATTGCCCCAACGATCTCCCCAAAGGTCGTCAGCCGAGTGCGGCCTCAGTCGCCTCCGAGGGTAGCCATGACTGTTCCTTTTTCCACCACGAATGCAGAGCGCCAGACCGTCCTTACTGAATTGGTCGGTTTTCCGCCCAAGCCTCCACGCTCCAAACTGGAGCCCCACCGCGAATTGATCCGCGAACTGCGCCGCAAGGGGCGCACGTACCGAGAAGTCGCCCACCTCTTCGGCGAGCACCTAGGGCTGCACGTTGCCCTCAGCACCCTCCACTCCTTCGTGAAAGTCCGCGCAAAGCATCGCAAACGAACGCAATTCGAGCTGCCGCCAATGGGCCTGATCGCGGCAGACTCGCCGGCGCTTGAACGCGTTGCCGCTCTCAAAGCAAAGCCTGCGGTGCGGGAAGCGAAGCGCGCGCGCTTCGTCTTCCGTGAGAATGAACCACTAACCCTGACAACCAATGGAGGTGAACAATGACGGCCAATACGAAGCGTGTGGTTTTCACGATGGGCGGTAAAGGCGGAGTCGGCAAAACGGGCGTCATGGTAGCCCTGGCCGAGTGGTTTGAGGCGAATGAGATTCCAGCTACCCTCCTCGATCTCGACACCGAGAACAAGGCGCGTGGCTCCCTGCAACACTTTTTCAATGGGCGGGTCACCAAAGTCAACATCCACACTCCGGCCGGACTCGACGCCTTCGTCGATCACCTCGACGGCGG
>Ga0074046_10000253_pt1 | contig 47466 bp, 37 predicted proteins | sample BogForMeECP23OM3_FD_94441 | JGI IMG/M metagenome (GOLD analysis project Ga0074046, IMG submission 94441) | Bog forest soil microbial communities from Calvert Island, British Columbia, Canada - Bog Forest MetaG ECP23OM3 | ecosystem: Environmental > Terrestrial > Soil > Wetlands ... | reverse complement strand
TGCGGCTCGTGCGTGGAATTCTCGGCAACCACCGCGAATACTACTTCCCCGGGATGCAGATACGTCAGCCCCTGCGAGCGTGGAACGAGCTTGCAGTTGGGCGGAAAGATGGACGAGACACGAACCAGGTTTTGCGCGGCGATGCCGGCGTCGCGCAGAGCGAGTTCGAAAGAGGTGAGACGCTCCCGATGTTTTCCCACACCTTTGGTGAAGAAGATTTTCTTGGGGACCATGTCCTTGCCCAATTCAGTTTCCTCCCACGAAATTCGAGTTGCAATTTAGTCTTTGATCTGAAGGGCAAATCTAACACAGCGATTTGTGAAGATTGTATGAAAAAACGGCGAGAGACAGGATTTTCCCACGGCCCGCTCGCTGGGAGGCCGATGGCCGCGAGACGGCAGGGCTTCGCGAGTGAGAAAAGTCCGCTAGCGCAGCACTCAAGCCGCGTGAATATGGGCTTTGCCCGCCGCCAGCGGAAGGATTGCCGGTTTCACCAAATCGCGGAAATCGGCAAATCTCATACGCACCAGTTCACGGTGCGAACCCGCGTTGAAAGCGATTTCTTTATCATCGGCCAGGCTCTGATCCGCGAAAACATCCATGCCGTAAAGATTACCGAATGGTGGCATGGATCCGGTTTCGCAGTCCGGAAAACGACCGCGAAATTCGAACTCGCTGGCCAGTTCCACTGAGTCTGCCCCCAGATATCTCTTGAGCCGGTACAAATCCACGCGGAACGAAGCCGGCACCACCGCCATGGCGAGACGTCCATCCACCATGACCATGACGGTTTTCGCTAGCTCTTTTCCAGGTGTGTGGGTGAGGGCGGCAATCCCCTGGGCCGTGTAGGCCACTGAGTGCGAGATCACCAGGTATTGAATGCGATTACGATCCAGGAATTCCCGAAGTATGGAAAGAGGCACAGACACCTCCCGTCCGACCCGCCAGCAGGAACGCTTCTGAAGGACTGCCGAAGCATGCTATGCAAATCGGCACCGATACAATTATGCGCTTTTCAGAGGTTAGGGAGTTAGTGAAATCTCAGCGCACATAAACCCAAAACGGGAAAACGCGAAGCGAGAACTGCTTGGGGATACCGAGGAATGTTCATTTTTGGTCCCAGAAATGCTGCTAAGAATACGCTGATAGGACAACAGCGTGTCTTATGCGGCTTCTTTCGTAACCAGGGAATGCGCGGCTTCTCTTGCCTGCGATCCCACGATCTTCATTTCCTGCCAGTCGTAACGAAATTCTTTGCCGCAGTCCAGGCAAGCGACGTAGGTGCCCGTGCGCTGAGCCGTTGGGTTGCGACGTGAACCGGCGCGCACCGTGATCGGAAAGCTGTAGCGAGCGTGCCGGCAACCAAACATGGCATCCATCAACTTCGAAAACATCGGGTAACCTCCACAGAATAAAGCGACAAAATTAGCTCATCCCCTTCGTCTGAATATTGAGATGAACTCTACTTACTTAGATTCCAGCCTCACTAAAAAGGTTCGCGGTCGGATTAGCTGAGTAGGTGCGTCCCCACGCGCCGCAGAATGAAGTATTTACGAGGACCTGATTAGAAACACAACAGGAAGGATATGAAAACTTAGAGAAATTAATCGCAGTCGATCCTGAGCGCTTAGCCGGCCGACGGGTCAGACTTCTTGTGCGCCGCACATTTGGTCATGATGGCCGCGCGGAGTCGCACGCGCAGATCGTCGGGTAGCTCGTAGAGCGCCGAGTCGCGGTAGATTTCGATCGTTTTGCGAGTGGTATCGCAGACGACGTAGCAGTTGTGGCACCATGCCAAATGATCATCGAGTTCGGACTTGGTCCGGGCATCCAGCGCGCCGTCGAGGTAGTTGGTTAGCTCGTTTAGAAACTCAGAACACTTCACTGGTCGCCATCTCCACTCGCCTTTTTCTGAAAGAAGCGGTTCAGCCGCTCGCGCAATTGCAGGCGCGCGCGCAGCAACCGCGACTTCACCGCCGGGATGCTCAACTCCAGCGCGTCGGCCGTCTCTTCCGTCGAGAGGCCCTCCACGTCGCGGAGTACGAACACCGTCCGGAATCCAGACGGCAACCCCTGAATCGTGCGCGTCAGGATTTCCCGCAACTCCGCCTGGTTGTACATCTGCTCCGGATTGGGGCTCCAATCCGCAACCTCACGGGGCAGCGAGTCATCTTCGGTTTTTACTTCTTCGTCCAGAGAAACCGTGCGTTCCGGCTTTCTCCGGCGCAACTTCATCAGCGCTTCGTTAACCGCAATTCGCACCAGCCAGGTATAAAACTTGGACTGTTCCTGGAACTTCGCCAGGTTCCCATACGCCTTGAGGAACGCTTCCTGAACCACATCTTCTGCGTCCTCGCGATTCTGCGTGATGTGCTGTGCAATGCGGAAAACATTGCGATCATAGCGCCGTACCAATTCTTCAAACGCTTGATCGTCGCCGCGCTTGGCCCGCCGGACCAGCTGCATTTCTTCGCTGACCGGTTGCTCTATGTTGGGTTGGATGGTACTCATTCGTAACTTGATGCAGATTTTTCCGACAGCGCCACTGAATCCCCAGTGCTATTGTACTTGGTGGCCGTAGTTTTCGGTGCGCTGTTTTGACGTGCCCTTGCCAGAAAGGCTTCCCCCGCTCGGCGATTGCTGGCTCAGGCACCCGGTAGGGCAGGTACCAAGGTGTCCCGAGAACATCTGCAAGGAGCCCTATAATCAGAGGTTAGAAGGCTACGCCTTTCTTCCCCCAAGAGAACTTTTACCTCGGAGTACGAATGAAGGACCGCGGTTGGATTGAACCAATTGTGGAACGGGTGGTTGGCCAAGTGTTGGACAGCCATGCGGCCCAGCTACGCACCGAGATTGTCCGCCGCGTGATGGAAGAGATTGCGGCCGAAGCTGCGACGGACGAACCAACCACCGGCTCAACCTTCCACGATGCGGCTCCCGCCTCAAGCCCGGCAGACCTGGCGCGCGCCGTGGCCGAAATTCAGTCGGGATCTTCCCAACGAGAGATTCTGCGGGCGTTGCTCGATGCCAGTGCCCGCTATGCGGCGCGAGTCGCGCTCTTTGTGGTTAAGGGCAGCCATGCCACGGGATGGCAGGGACGCGGTTTCGCCAATAACGATGCGGCGAAGGATTTCGCGCTCGACGAAAGCGCTCCGGCAGTGGTTCGCGCTATCGGCGATCGCGTAGTCGCGAGTACGCCGGTCGCCGACATGGATTCGCGGTTCCTGCAGGAAATGGGGACTCCGGCGAGCGGAGAAAGCCGGATTCTCCCCTTGATTTTGAAAGACAAAGTTGCCGCGCTGATCTATGCCGACAGCGGAACCGGTGCGGAGGGTTTGCTCGATGCCGGCGCGCTCGAACTGCTTGTGCTTTCCACCGGCGCATGGCTCGAGGTGAACTCACTGCGCAAGCAAGCGCAGAAGGAACCGTCCGCGGCGCACGCAGATGGTTCTGGCACCGCAGTGGCCGACGCGCCGTACCAGACCCCTATGCACCAGGCATCCGCGCAAACGGCGCCGGCCTTCAATGATCCCTTCGCCTCGCATGCGCCCGCGTTTTCTGGCCGCGCCAAGGCTGCCGCAGCCTCAGCGACTTCAATGCCAGTTGCCAGCGCTGCAGTTGCGGTTCCGGCTATCGAAGGCGGCGAAGCCCACAACATGATCGCCGAAGTTGAGTCCACCGAAGTTCAATCCGCTGTGGTTGAGATGGATGCTGCCCTCGCCGAGCCGCTTCCGATCGGTCATGCGGACACCAACGAAACACCCGAGACGCCGCCCGTTTCCTCAATCTCACCTGAGGATCAGGAGGTTCGCCGCAAGGCCCAGCGTTTTGCCCGCCTGCTGGTCGACGAGATCAAACTCTATAATCAGGCCAAGGTCGCGGAAGGCCGGAAAAATAAGGACCTCTACGACCGCTTGAAGGACGCGATTGAGAAAAGCCGCGTGACGTACCAGAAACGTTACGGAAACACGGTTGCAGCTTCCGCCAATTACTTCCAGCATGAAATAATAAGAAGTCTCGCAGAAGACGACCTCTCCATCATGGGTGCCAACTTTCGGCAGTAGGTAGGGTTTGAGTGCGGCGTTTTGCGGTTGCGGCTCTCGTTGGAATTTTCTCTCTGCCCTGGCTCGGCTTGCCGCCCGCAGTCGCCCAGTCCCAGTCCTCCACGCCAGTTGACAGCACGCCAGCTAAAAGCAGCGCAGCGAAGCGCGCTCCAGCCAAGCGAAAGACTACCGCCGCTTCCGCCAGTACAAAGAAAAAGCGCAAACCGATCTCTCCGCGTGTGCGCCGGGTGCGGCAGGCCTTCGTCGCCTCGGCCAGCCTTCGTCCCATGGCGCAGCAATTGTTGCAGGACCGCACCCCCACCGCCTACGCCGGGGTCGAAGCCTATGCGCGCCGTCACCCCAAAGAAGACGCCGGAGCACTCGCGTGGCTAGTCATCGGCTACGCCCGCACGCTCGATCACGACTATGGCAAAGCGATCGACCCGTTCAATCGGGCCAAGGCCGGCGCCAGTGAGCTAGGAGACTACGTTGCCTACTACCTGGGCGACGCCTACCTGAAAACGGCGCACAATGCCGAGGCGCTTTCCACGCTTGCGGATTTCAGCAAGAACTTTCCCGATTCACTTCTGATCCGCGATGCCCACCTGATCTATGCGAACGCGCTGCTCGAGGAAGGCCGCGCGCAAGAGGCAGCGGCCCAGCTGGAAAAGGACCGCGCTCCTCTGCGCAGCGATATTGAACTGGTAGTGGGGCGCGCCTACGAGGCCGCCGGCGAGAATCAGAAAGCCGCCAGCGCCTTCCGCAATCTCTACTTCAATCTGCCCACCAGTTTCGAAGCGGACATAGCGGGAACGGAATTGCACAAGCTCGGCATCTCCGGCTCCATTCCCGAGCGCCGCACCCGCGCCGATCTGTTGTTCAAAGCCAAGCACTATAGCGACGCCGCGCATGATTACCGGGAACTCGCGGGAGAAGTCAGTCCGGCGGAGCGTCCCGAAGTGCAGTTGGCGCTGGCGGGAGCGCTGGAAAAAAGCGACCGAAGCCGTGATGCCCGCCAGATTCTGACTTCCATGGGAGCGCAAACGGGCGACGCTGAAGCCGAGCGCCTCTACCTGCTGAGTGAGACCGAGCGTTCGACCAGCGATGAAGAGGCCGTGCAACGCACCTTGAATGAGTTGCGGCAATTCGGTCCCTCCAGCCCGTGGCTCGAACAAGCCTTGCTTTCGGCCGGAAACATGTACTTGCTGAAGCGCGATTATGATCGCGCCATCGATTACTTCCGCGAGTTGCAGGAGCGCTTTCCAAACGGCGCGCGCTCCTCCTATGCGCACTGGAAGGCTGCCTGGCTGGCTTTCCGGCAAGGGCGAACCGATCAGGCGCGGCAAGGTTTCGAAAACCAGATTGCGCTCTATCCCGATTCCGCGGAAATTCCCAACGCCCTATACTGGCGCGCGCGTCTGGCCGAAGAAGAGGGCGATCCGGCAATGGCGCGGGCGTTCTATCAGAAACTTTCCGACCGCTTTCGCAACTACTATTACGCCGAGTTAGGCCGGCAACGCTTGCAAGCCTTGCCCCGCCCGCCCAACGACGACGTGCCGCACTACGCATTGCTCGACCGTGTTTCTGCGCTTTCAACCGCGGGGAAAATTACCGCAGCCGATCCTCCCGAAGACAACCTGCGCGTAGAACGTGCGCGTCTGCTCTCCAACGGAGGCCTCGCCGATGCGGCGGTGCGCGAGTTGCAGGCCGCCGCCAGCCAGGAAGGTGGAACCTGGGCGCCGCCCGAAATGGCGCGAGTCTATCAGGATGGCGGCCGTTACGATCGCGGCATCGAGATCATGAAGCGAGCGACGCCCAACTATTTCGCCGTCGATATTCCCGACCTGCCGCGTCCGTACTGGGAAGCGCTTTTTCCCAAAGCCTACTGGACCGACCTGCGCAAATATTCCGAACTCAACGGCCTCGATCCCTATCTCGTAGCATCATTAATAAGACAGGAGTCCGAATTCAATGCGCTGGCACTCTCCCGAGCCAACGCCGTAGGCCTGATGCAGCTTCTGCCGAAGACCGGCAAAACGGTCGCCAAACAAGTCAAGCTGAAGAAATTCAGCGCGCCGGAACTATACACACCCGCCGTGAACCTCGAACTCGGCACCCGCTATTTCAAAGACATGGTCGACAAATATAACGGACAGTTCGAATACGCCCTAGCCGCCTACAATGCCGGCACCGACCGCGTAGGCGACTGGCTGGGCCAAGGCCACTACCGCGATCCGCAAGAGTTCGTCGAGTCCATCCCCTTCACCGAAACCCGTGAATACGTTCAAGCCATCCTGCGGAATGCCAGTGTGTACCGGCAGCTTTACGGGACGCCGTAGAATAGGGATTGCTGAGGTGAGAGGTCAGATTGCAGAAGTAAAAGCTCACGACCCTCGCGATTGTTTCACCTTTGCAATCTAACCTTTGACCTCTGACCTTGCTACGCCGACTGCCGGCTGGGCGACTTGGTAAACAAGATCTCAAACACCAGCAGCCCCGCTCCGACCACAATCGCGCTGTCGGCCACATTGAACGCCGGCCACTGATGTGGGCCTATATAGAAGAGAAGAAAATCCACCACGTGCCGGCTGACCAGGCGATCCCACAAATTGCCAACCGCGCCCCCGAGAATCAACGATAGGCCGATTCCGGTTGAAGTCAAACGGTGACTGTTTTTCCACAGCAGAGCGGAGACGATCAGCAGCGCAACGATAGAAAACCCGATCAGCAGGCCCACTTTCCATTCCGACGGAGAATCGGCAAAAATACCAAACGCAGCCCCCGGATTTTCAGTATGAATGATGCGAAAAAATCCAGGAATGACCGAAATGCTGTCGTGCAGCGAAAGCCGGTGTGCGATCGTAATCTTCGTGACGCGATCGAGAGCGACGACGAACAACGCGATCAGAAAATGATATTTGCGCATGACCGAAAGGCTTTTTCTCGTTGTCTAGCTTGATGTCTATACTTTATCGCGTTTACGGGAGCCGCGGTCACGCGCCTTCAATTTCCCCGGCAATTTCTTTGAGCACGGCGCTGCAGCGCTCACAGACCGTTGGATAGTTCTCGTCATCGCCCACGTAGATCGAGTAGTTCCAGCAGCGCTCGCACTTAGCGCCGTCGGCGCGCGTGACCTCGACCTGTACTCCCCCAGTGCCGTTGCCCGCACCTTGCACGAGTTTTACCGCCGAAACGATAAACAGGTAGCGCAGTTGGCCTTCGTAGCGCTTCAGAACCGAGTACATCGGATCAGGAGCGGTGAGATAGACCCGGGCTTCGAGGCCGCCGCCAATGAGTTTATTGTTGCGCGCCTCTTCGAGAGCCTTCAGCACGACATCGCGGACGGAGCGCAGCGTGTTCCAATCGTCTCCTGATGCAAATCCTGATGCGGAGGCTTGAGAGTTGCCTTCCGCCGCTATCTCAGCAGCGGAAGGGAATGACGCCAGGTGCACGCTTTCCTCACGTCCCGCGACTTGTGGCAAATACTGCCAGATTTCCTCGCAGGTAAAAGTCATGATCGGAGCGAGCAGCCGGACGAGCGCTTCTCCAATGTGCCAGATCGCGGTTTGCGCGGAGCGGCGGCCCTTCGATTTTGGCGCCGAAATGTAGAGCCGGTCCTTGAGCACATCAAAGTAAAAGGCGCTCAAGTCCACGATGCAAAACTGATTTACGCGATGATAGATTTTGTGGAATGCGAATTCGTCGTACCCGTTGCGCACATCGGCGGCAAAGGCGCACGTCTGTCGCAGCATGTACTGGTCGAGTTCTTCCATCTCTTCGAAACGCACCGCGTCTTTCACAGGGTCGAAATCGTAGAGATTGCTCAAAATGTAGCGAAACGTGTTGCGAATCTTTTTGTAGTTGTCGCCCACACGTTGCATGAGCGCTTCCGAGCCAACGACGTCTTCGCGGAAGTCGACCGACGCGGTCCATAGCCGCACGATCTCTCCACCCAGGCGGCTGGCGATGTCAACCGGATCCACATCGTTCCCGCGCGACTTCGACATGGCCTGGCCTTTTTCGTCGAGCGTCCAGCCCGGCGTGACGACGCCGCGATAGGGAGGTGTACCGCGCGTTCCCATAGCGCAGAGCAAGGAAGATTGAAACCATCCGCGGTACTGATCGCCGCCTTCGAGGTAGAGATCGGAAGGCCACGGATAATGATAGTCGGGTTCGTCGGCAATCAAGGCGAGATAGCTCGCCCCGGATTCCAGCCACACGTCGAAGATGTCGGTTTCCTTTTCGAACTTCGCGCCGCCGCAATGCGGGCATGTCGTTCCGGCCGGGACGATGGTGTCGGGCTCCGATGTAAACCAGGAATCGGCGCCCGAGCAGGCGAACAGTTCGACAACCTTGCGATTGATGGCATGGTCGTTGAGCGGCTTGCCGCAGCTCTCGCATAAAAATACGGCGATAGGAACGCCCCATACCCGCTGCCGCGAGATGCACCAGTCGGGGCGGGTTTGAATCATGTTGGACATGCGCTCTTCGCCCCACGCCGGATCCCATTTGACGTTCTTGATTTCGCTGAGCGTGCGCGTTCGCAGCGTGTCGTCTTGCCGCTTTCCGCCGGGCATGGGCGTTTCCATGGAAATAAACCACTGCTCGGTGGCTCGGAAGATCACGGGATTGTGGCAGCGCCAGCAATGCGGATAAGAATGTTCCGTTTTCTCGGCGTGTAGCAGAGCGCCCCGGCTTTTGACCAGGTCGATGATGGGCTGGTTGGCATCCCACACGCGCTTGCCCGTATATTCGGGCAGGCCGTTGCGCAGGATGCCTTTTTCGTCGACATTGCTGGTGGCGTCGAGTCCATATTTCACGCCGGTGAGAAAGTCCTCGGCGCCGTGCGAGGGTGCAGTGTGGACGACGCCCGTTCCGGTGTCCATGGTGACGTAATCGGCGAGCACGCCGAGAACTTTGCGATCTAGGAACGGATGCTGGAAGTTGAGACGCTCGAGCTTGCGGCCGGGAAAATGAGCGAGTTCGCGCGGGTCGGCAAGCCCGCATTTCGTAGCGGCGTCGCGGGCGAGCTTGGAGGCAACGATATAAACTTCGCCGCCGGATTCGAGAGCGACGTATTCTTCATCAGGATGAAACGCCACCGCCATCGATGCAGGCAGCGTCCAGGGAGTAGTCGTCCAGATGATGGTAGAGACTTTCTTTCCGACGAGCGCCGGATCGATCTTCGCCGGATCGTCCAGCAGCGCATACGTTACCCAGACCGTCGAACTGGTGTGATTCTCGTATTCGACTTCGGCTTCGGCGAGCGCGGTCTCGTCGTGCATGCACCAATAGACGGCGCGCAAGCCTTTGTAGACGAATCCGTTTTCGTAAAACGAAAAGAAGGTTTGGAGCACCACCGACTCGTACTGTGGCGTCATCGTGGAATACGGCTTGTCGAACCGGCCGAAGACGCCGATGCGTTTGAATTGCTGGCGCTGCAGGTCGAGGAATTTCTGCGCATACTTCCGGCACTCGGCGCGGACGTCGGTCGGCCGCATCTGGAGCTTCTTGCCGCCGAGTTCTTTGTCGACCTTGATTTCGATGGGCAGGCCGTGGCAGTCCCAGCCGGGAACGTAGGGCGCGTCGAAGCCGGACATGGTCTTCGACTTGACGATGAAATCCTTGAGGCATTTGTTCATCGCTGTCCCAAGATGAATCGGTCCGCTCGTGTAAGGCGGGCCGTCGTGCAGGATGTACTTACCGTTATTCTTGCCCTTTCGAGCTTCGCGAATGCTCTCGTAGATATGCATCTGCTCCCAGCGCGCCAGCATTTTGGGCTCGTTCTGAGGCAGATTCGCCTTCATGGGGAAGCCGGTCTTAGGCAAATTGATGGTGGATTTCAGGTCCATCGGCACTAGCAAGTCTCTCCCAAATGATTGAATCCTTTCATTATATAGGGACCGCGAAAGGGTCATGTCTTTCGGGGCTGCCGCACTTCCAGGGAATGCAAAAAGTACTGTTTCCGGTCCGGCAAAAGCGTGTACAATTTTCAGCAGGTCGAGCCCTGCGCGCATCTAACTGACTGGAGAATGTCGGCGGGTAGTTCGTCCGCATGGCCAGCATTTTTTCAAGCTTTAAACGAGCGCTGACGCATCTAAATCAGCGGCCCGTAGTTTTGATTAGCGCTCCATAGTTTCGTGGTGACAGTTTCGGGGTTACCGCTCGGTAAAATATGCCAGAATTCGAAACACCGGCGAATCCGATGGGTCCAGAGCCGGAGTTGCATCTACTGCTAACGAATCAAACTCTGGACGAGCCTCTGTGGAAATCCCTGTTCCGCAACATCGACGACTTCTTTTTCCCCAAGAAACTCCCTCCGCTCGTCCTGACTTCGAAGCCCGTCCCGGTGCGCGACATCTGGGGTTTCTACAACTACAAGGGACGTGGAGCCTTCGGCTCAACCGTCATCCACGTGCTGGCCCTGGCCGCCATTATTGCAGCCACCTACCTGGGAAGAAAGATCGTAGACGTTGCCAAGCCGAAAGAGACCGTCTTGTTGATCGCGCCCGATGACCTTCCCATTCTGCCGGTGTCGAAGACCCTGAGCGGCGGTGGTGGAGGTGGTGGTGATCGCGACAAACTGCAGGCATCGCCGGGCCGTTTGCCCAAGCAGTCCTTGCAGCAGTTCACTCCGCCCATGGCAGTAGTGCGCAATCTGGATCCGAAGCTACCGATCGCTCCGACGATTGTGGTTCCTCCCGATATTAAGCTTCAGCAGCCCAACCTGCCCGATTTGGGCGATCCCATGTCGCATCTGCCGTCCGTGCCTTCGAATGGAACGGGATCTGGCGGCGGCATTGGCTCCGGCAGTGGTGGCGGCGTCGGTTCGGGCGAAGGTCCCGGTTATGGCCCGGGTCACGGCGGTGGCACCGGAGGCGGGGCGTACAGGGTTGGCGGTGGTGTTTCTGGTCCGAAACTGATTTATCAGCCCGACCCCGAATATTCGGAGGAAGCCCGCAAGGCCAAGTTTCAGGGCACCTGCGTGCTCTGGGTCGTGGTCGGTGCGGATGGCAAGCCGCGCGACATCAGAGTAGCTCGCACACTGGGGTTGGGGCTGGATGAAAAGGCCATCGAAGCCGTGAAAACCTGGCGCTTTGAGCCGGGCAAGAAAGATGACAAGCCAGTCGCCACCATGATTAACGTCGAAGTCACTTTCCGCTTGTACTGAGGCAGATGCAGCGAAGAAGTTTAGGAGCCCAGAAGACGGCCGCGCAAGCGGCCGTTTTTGTTGCTTCAAACCGTGTCATCTTGAGCGGAACAGGGTTGTCGGCAAAGCCGACGATCCTGTGGAGTCGAAAGACCCCTACTCCCTTATTTCATCCAATGCTGCAGCAGGGAGTTCTCCCGGTAACGCCGGCGTGTGTTCGGGGAGTTATCATTCCTTCAAATCCACATGCACCACATCTTCCACCGGAAGCCCCAGGAACCGTGTTCCCATCTTCCGAAATTTCTCCGCCGAATCGGTAGCAAAGAACTTGAGCGCGGCAACGGTTCGCAGTTCGCCGTGAGCTGAAGAAGGCAACGACGCGATCCGCACTTGCCCCTCCAGTTGACGAGCCACTTCCTCAGCAGTCGATTCCGCCGAGTCCACGATCGTGACGTGCTCGGGCGCCAATCGCCGCAGCAGCGGCTTGATTAACGGATAGTGGGTGCAGCCGAGCACCAGCACGTCGGCATCGCGCGAGTCATCGGAAAATGCCTCTGATAAATAAATGCGCCCCACCTGCTCGGTCACCGGATGCTCCACCCAGCCCTCTTCGACCAGTGGCACAAACAGAGGACAAGCCTTTTCCCGCACCGCGACTCTTTTGGCCTCCAGCGCTCGCTGGTAGGCATGGCTGCTGATGGTAGCCTCCGTGCCGATGACGACCACCTTCCGCGTACGTGTGGCCGCCGCCGCAGCTTCCGCTCCCGGTTCGACAACGCCGATAACCGCCACGCTCGCCGCCGCTTTGATCTCGTCGAGCGCCAGCGCCGTGGCCGTGTTGCAGGCGATCACCAGCAGCTCCGCGCCGTGATCTTGCAAGTAGCGCACCGCCCCGACCGCGTAATGTGCAACCGTAGCTGCTGATTTCGATCCATAGGGAAGCCGCGCCGTGTCGCCGAAGTAGAGATAGTCAGCGTCGGGGATGCGTTCGACCAGGGCACGAAGTACGGTTAGGCCGCCGACGCCTGAGTCAAAGACACCGATCGTCGGTCGGTCCGAAGGTGGTCGTCGTAAATTGGGCACCGTGGACAGACTTCAACCTTCCGCGGTGGTTGGCCCGATGACCGACCGAACCGCCGAAACTCGATTGGCCGGAAAGCCACCCTGGCGGGCGTGTTCACGGACCATCTCTTCATTGGGAGCGACGTAAATGCAGTAGATCTTGTCGTCGGTGACGAAGCTTTCAAGCCACTGCACCTGCGGACCGAGCTTCTGCAGAACGCTGCAGGATTTCTGCGAGATAGTCTGGAGTTCCTGCTGGCTCAACTTGCCGGCGTTCGGAATCTCGCGCTCAATGACATATTTCGGCATGCTGCGCTCCTGGTGTTGAAGTTCTGGTTGTTCGACCACCCCGGATTCTAGCACTGCCCAAAGTTCTCCAGACACCCCAAACTTTCTAGCGCAAGGCGCCCACCGTCGTCGGCGTCGACGACCCCACATCCTCGAACCAGAACGCGATCGAAACATTCGGATACTATTGCCTCATCCATCCACCGCCCGTTATCCTTCTCGCCATGCCTAGCACTCTCGTCGAATGTGTCCCCAATTTTTCCGAAGGCCGCGATCCCGCCAAAGTCGATGCCATTATCGAAGCCATGAAAATTCCCGGAGTCTATCTCCTGGACCGCGAAATGGATTCCGACCACAACCGCTCGGTCATCACCCTGGTCGGCGAGCGCGATGCCATTCAGGAGGCCGCCATCCGCGGAGTAGGCAAGGCCGCCGAGTTGATCGATCTCACGAAACATCAAGGCGCGCACCCGCGCATGGGCGCAGCCGATGTCGTGCCCTTCATCCCGATTGACGGCGTAACTATCGAAGACTGCGTAGCCATGGCGCGCCACGTAGGAGCCGAGATCGCGAAACGCTTCCAAATTCCCGTCTATCTTTATGAAGCCGCCGCAACCACGCCCGAACGCCAGAACCTGGAAAATATTCGCCGCGGCCAGTTCGAAGGCATCCGCGCCGACATAGCCACCAACCCCGCGCGCAAGCCTGATTTCGGCGAGCCTCGCGTGCATCCCACGGCGGGCGCTACCGTCGTAGGTGCACGCAAGTTTCTGATTGCCTACAACGTCTTTCTGAATACGCCCGACGTAGACATCGCCAAGAAGGTCGCGAAAGCCGTGCGCTTTTCCAGCGGAGGCCTGCGCTTCGTCAAAGGAGCCGGATTCCCAGTGCGCGGCCTGGCCCAGGTTTCGATGAACCTGACCGACTTCGAGCAGACGCCCATCCACCGCGTCTTCGAATTCGTAAAACGCGAAGCCGCGCGTTACGGTGTCATCCCAGTCTCCAGTGAAATCGTAGGCCTGATTCCAAAGCGGGCTCTGGAGCAGGCTGCGGAATGGTTCCTGCAAGTAGAGAATTTCGATTCCTCGCTGATTCTCGAAAATCGACTGACCGCGGTCATGGGCGGAAAAATGGCCATCGGAGGTCTGCGTGCCGGAGTCGAGCCCTTCATCGAACAACTCGCCGCTCCCACCGCGACCCCCGGAGGAGGCAGCGCCGCCGCCGCCAGCGGAGCCATGGCCGCCGGACTGGCAAGCATGGTCGCATCCATGTCGCGCGGCAAGAAAGCGTACGTGCAATACGAAAGCCAGCTAAGCGAAGCGATTGCGCGACTGGCTCAGCTTCGCGAAGAACTGAAGTCCGCCATCGACGCCGACGCCGATTCCTACAACGTGGTCATGAAAGCCTACAAATCGGCCAAGGAATCTGCCGATGGCGACAGCGCGATCAGCGCCGCTCTAAAACAAGCAACCAGCGTCCCGCTAGGCGTAGCCGAAAAAGTAGTAGAGGTGGCCGGTATCGCAACCAAGCTGAAGCCGATCACGAACCCAAACATGAAGTCCGATCTGACCACCGCAATCGCCCTGGCCAAAGCCGCTCTCGAAGGCGCGCTCGCCAACGTCGAGATCAATCTCGATTCGATAACCAAAGATTCGCCGAAAGACGAGGGGTTCGTCAATGAGACGCGGAAGCGCGCAGAGGCACTGAAAGGCTAGTGTGGTATCCGCAAGGTCGTAGCACAAATTCACGCTGTCATCTTGAGCGAAGCGAAGGACCTATGTACTTGGCGGCGGAATGCATAGGTTTACCGGACAAACACCGGAACCTATCTCATCCCATGAACCCGCTTCCCAATTGCCAGGTGCAATGGCGACGCTTCAACCGTGACTGTCCAGCGTTGCGCAGTAGCTCTTGGCGATCACCGCACGTCGAGATGTGACTAATCTCACTGACATTACACGCAAATTGGTATCCACTCGATTTGCTTCGCCTCCCCGAAGAGCAGTTCCCGCCAGTTGAGACGCAGCACCCCCTGAGGCGACCGCACAATAACGGCAACTCTTAAGCATTGAGGCTTGCCGTTCTATCCAATGGGGCAAGAAGCCAATCGGAACCAGGAATCGGAAATCTCGTCTTTGCTAAGGAGGAATGATGAAAACGATATCTTTACTGGTGGTATTGCTGTTGTCAGTCGGCACTGCATCGGTAGCCGTTGCGCAGACTCCCGCTGTCGCGCACAACACGTGGGCAGCCGGGGCGCCGATGCCAACGGCCGTCTCCGCTCCGGGGGGTGTGGGAGTGCTCAAAGGCGAGATCTATGTGGTCGGCGGAGTTAACGCCGATCTCACGATCATTGCCGACACCCAGATTTACAACCCGGCCAAGAACACCTGGAGCACTGGCGTTTCCCTACCGACGCCGCTCGAAGGCGGGTCCGGTGCGGTGGTGAAGAACGTTTTGTACGTCATGGGCGGCTCTGTCGACGGACAGACGTACAGCAGTGCAGTGTGGGCCTTCGACCTGAAGACTCAGACGTGGTCCTCGAAGACCGCCATGCCCGCGGCTCTGCACGACGCCGGGGCGGCGGTGGAGAACGACTTCATCTACGTCGTTGGCGGAAATTCGGTTCAGAACCCGAGGTCCAACGCGGTCTATAGCTACAATCCCGCAACCGATACCTGGACGGAAGAGGCGCCCTTGCTGGTTGGGAGGTCCGAACCTTCAGTCGGACGGGTCGGAAACAAGCTGGTCGGATTCACAATCGTGGCCGCGGACGGATATGCCAGCGGCGGAGACACCGAAGGCTACGACGCGACTACGAATACGTGGACGACCCTGAAGGCGGATCCCGATCCCGGTGGCTCTGGATGGAGAAGTTCGGCCTGCACCGGGGGCATCGGTACAAAGCTGTACATCGCAGGTGGCTACTACGGCGGGAGCTTGAACGAATCGTTCAACCTGCCCAAGAACACCTGGAAGACGCTGGCCTCCATGCCGCAGGCCGCCATGGGCACCGCTTCCGCAGCCTACAAAGGGCAGCTGTACTGCATCGGCGGCACGGTTGCCTACTGGGAGCCAGGTGCCCTCGCCAACGTACAGATTTATCAGCCGTAGGTGCAGTCACGGCTTCCTGCGCAAGTAACGTAAATCGCAACTAACATCACGCCGCCCAGATGTCTGGGCGGCTTCTTCTTTGCGTCAATCCGAGGGTGGTTGCGCGGGTAAGCGCTATTATCAGGCCATCGCCCCACCGACCCCTCCCCGCGATCCATCGAAATAGCGCATCCAGATCTCCTCGGCGGGTGCCCCACACATTCGCGTTTTTTGCGAATGTGTGGGCGTGCGCGCTGCCGCGTCTCTCCCAAGGGGATTCATTTTCAATACACCCAACCCGCGACGAAAATTATTGACTTACAACCCGCCGTGCGGGAAAATAGAGTTCTGATTGGGGCGGTTTCGAGGTGCGTCCGTGAGTCAAGACGGCCCTCGAAGCTGCCCCAAAGTCATTTTCAGCGCTCTTTGAGAGCTAAGTCCTTATTCCGGAATACTTTGATTTAAGTCTTTTAGAATCAAAGACCGGACAGGACTTTTCCCTCTAACTCCATGATTCTACGAGGCGGGGGGGAGGGGGGGTACCCATACTAGTTGGTTAGTACCTTAGAAGTAAATAGTTGCTGGCGCGAGAACGCGGCACTGATCCGCTGAGATCGAGAAGCTATCCGAGCGATTGATGGAAGTCAGACCGGATCCGGCGTAATGGCAAGTGGCGGATGATGTATAGTTTCTCTGGAAGATCTCAGGAGCCCACTCCGATCCGTGCGTTTTCCACGCAAGCTCATGCGCTTCGAGCGTTCGAAAAATATGCCAGGGAGACGCACTTTAGTTAAGGCCCCCTCGCCAAGTTTAGGATTAAAATAACCGGAGAACAGCTAAAGTCTGCCCAAGTTCACCAACGTATGGTTTGCGGCTCGCATCTAAACGCTGCAGACCCACTTTTGCGAACCACGTTTTTGACGACTTCGTTTCGACGATTGCGTTTCGACGATTGCATTTCGAGCATTGCGTTTCGACGAATTCATTTCGAGGACTTCTATGAGGAATTTGTGTTTTGCGGTTTTGCTTCTGTCGGCGACGGTCGGCTACGCCATGCCCATCGCATCGTCGGCGCGTTCCATCGTGCCTTCTGATATCCAGCAACTGATCGGCGTCGATTACCGGGCAATCAAAGATTCGCCCACCGCCATGGCGCTCAAACAGCAGGTCCTGCCCGAAAACATAAAGCAGGCCGAGACCGATCTGAAAGCCATCGGTATCAACTGCGAGCGCGATCTCGATCAGCTCAGCGTCGCCTCTTTCAGGACGGAGAAGAAAGGTATTCAAACCATCTACGTGGCGTCCGGATCGTTCTCCGCCAAAGCTGTCCTCAAAAAGTTGAAGCTCAAGAAGATCGCAGCCACCAAGTACGGCACCACCAGCCTTTACCCGATGGGCGATATGGTGATGACCTTCCTCGACGACAACACACTGGCTTTCGGCACAACCGCCTCATTGCACAGCGCGCTCGATACTCGCGATGGCAAGCGCCCGGCGCTCGATTCGAATTCGGTGATGACCGACGAGATGTCGGCGGTCGATGGTTCGCCCGTGTGGAGCATCCTCGACCAGGCGGGTAGTCAGACGATGATGTTCTCGGCGCTGGGCGATGCCGCCAAGGTCGCCGATTACGAATCTCTCAAGAAACGCATACTGGCTTCGCGCTACACCATGAACTTCGAGAGTGGAGTGAATTTCGATCTGAGCGTGCTTACCGCCGATTCCATGACCGCGGCTACGCTTTCCACCATCGTCAAGGCCGGCATGCTTTACAAGAAGATGACTGCCAGCCCGATCGAAAAGACTGCCATTGACGCAACCACCGTCGACTCCGACAGCGCCAACGTGCAACTCCACTTCAAAAGCGACGACCAGAAATTTCAGTCCCTGATGCACTCGCCGCTCTTCGCCGCGGTATCGCATTAAAGTGTCGAGCTAGTCCGAAGCAGAAAGTGAAAAACGTCCCGAATGCTCTCTCGGGACGTTTTCTTTTGCTGCCAATGACGAGGACGAGGCAGCGTTCTTGACAACGTTTTGCACGCACGGTACAACACGAGGTTCAAGATAGGCCTTGTGCAGGGTGAACTGAGAGGGTCAACTGAGAGTGTTACCGAAGAGAGTGACCGCAGAAGTCGTCTGAAATCGCCAAGCGGTGGGCAAACCGAATGAAGGTTCTAGTTACAGGCGGAGCGGGTTACATCGGCAGCGTGGTTGCCGACGAGCTGTTGCAGGCAGGACACGAGGTTGTCGTCTTCGATAACCTGAGCCGCGGCCATCGCCAGGCTGTGCCGAAAAACGCGGAACTAGTCGTGGGCGACTTGGCCGATCGCGCTGAGCTTGACCAGTTGCTCCGGTCGCGCACGATTGATGCGGTAATGCATTTTGCGGCGTTGATCGAAGCGGGCGAGTCGATGAAGGCTCCCGAAACATTCTTCCGCAACAACACCGCGAATGCCCTGACCCTCGTCGAAGCGATGCTCGCCGCCGGAGTCAAGCGCTTCGTTTTCTCGTCGACGGCGGCGCTCTACGGCAATCCCGAGCGCACTCCGATCGAGGAGGACGATCCCCTCCGTCCAACGAACGCCTATGGCGAATCGAAGTTACTGGTGGAGCGAATGCTCAGATGGTTCCATCAGATTCACGGCTTGCGCTATGCCAGCCTGCGCTATTTCAATGCCGCCGGCGCGTCCTGTCCCGATCAAGGCGAGGCCCACCAGCCGGAGACGCATCTCATCCCACGGATTCTCGAAGTCGCCCTCGGCCGCGCCCCACACGTGAACATTTTCGGCACCGACTACCCTACATCCGACGGCACCTGCGTCCGCGATTACATCCATGTCAGCGATCTGGCGCACGCGCACCTGCTGGCGCTCCATGCGCTCGAAAAGGCGCTGGAGAATTCCCCTCCCCTGACTTCCAAACCTGGGACTTTCAAACCACTGACTCTCCAACCATTGATCTACAACCTGGGCAACGGCCAGGGCTTCAGTGTGCGCCAGGTGGTTGAAGTGGCGCGGCAGGTCACCGGACATCCGGTTCCGGCGATCGAATCGCCTCGCCGCGCGGGTGATCCGGCCGTGTTAATTGCCAGCTCGGAAAAAATTCGGCGCGAACTGGGCTGGCAGCCGAGGTTCCCGGATTTGAAAACGATTGTCGAAAGCGCGTGGCAGTGGCATCGCAAGCATCCGGATGGATACGCAGAATCATTGAAGCGTTAAGTCATGGAAGCATGGACTCAATACCTCAATGACTCGATGAGCGCTTAGTCCCCAGGAACACCAGCCACTGGCCCCAGCGATGGTGTGACCTTCAAGGGGTTACTCTGGCGGTTCGCCTGCCAGGTCGGATAGGGCAACACCGGCATATCCACTAGCGCGGAGACGGTTGCGGCAGCGGACGCACTGGGGCGTAAGGGAACACTCTCCATGCTTAAGGTCGGATCCGACCCCGCGTACGTGAATTGCGGCACGATCTGCTGCAGGTGGGCCAGAATCGAGTCGCGCTTGCCGAGCGACATAGCGACATAGAGTTCGTCAAGAGCGCGTTTCAACGCTGGCCAGGCGAGCTTTACGCTTTCGGTGCAGGCGATCTTTTCACAGGCGCTCGGAAAAACCCGCTCGTCAGAATAGAAGAGCTCCTCGAAAAGTTTTTCGCCTGGACGAAGCCCAATGAACTTGAATTCCTGGCGGGTTTTGCCGGAGAGGCGGACCAGAGTTTTCGCCAGTTCCGCGACCCGAACCGGCTTCCCCATGTCGAGCACCAGAACGTCGCCGTTGCGGCCGATGGCGAAGGCCTGCAATACGAGACTGACGGCTTCCGAAATCGTCATGAAAAAGCGAGTGATCTCGGGATGCGTGATGGTGATCGGCTGGTTTTGACGGATCTGTTCCTGGAAGAGTGGAATCACGCTGCCGTTCGATCCGAGAACATTGCCGAAGCGGACGGACACGCAGCGCAGCCGCTCCCCGGGCCAGGCGGCGAGAATCAATTCTCCCACCCGCTTGGTGCAGCCCATGACGTTCGTCGGGTTCACCGCCTTGTCGGACGAAATCATCACGAAGGTTGAACAGTTCGAACTCTCGGCCACATTCAGCAAGGTCAGCAGGCCGAAGACGTTGTTGCTGACCGCCTCGTCGACATTCGATTCCATAACCGGCACGTGCTTGTACGCAGCGGCGTGGAAGACGATCTCAACGCCGTAGGCCAGAAAGATTTTTCGCATGCGCTCTGGGTTCGAGAAGTCGGCGACGCAAAATACGTTGCGGTCGTTGTTGTTGTTGCCGTTGTTGTTGCCGTTGCCGTCATCGTTGTCCTGGGCAAGCTGATGCTGCAAGTGAAAGATTCCGTTTTCATTCTGGTCGAGGCACAAGAGCAGTTTCGGTTTGTAGGTTCTGATTTGCCGGCATAGTTCGGAGCCAATGGACCCCGCGGCGCCGGTGACCATGACGACGCGGTCCCGAATATGCTCACGCACCGATTCCAGATCGAGGTCGACGGGGATGCGTCCCAACAGGTCGGTAAGCGAAATCTCTCGAACCTGCTGCAGGATGACTCGACCCGCGATCAATTCCGCCATTGCCGGGACGGTTCGGAAGGCAGCGCCCGCCTCCTTACAGATCCCGACCAGGCGGCACATCTGAGTCTGAGTAGCCGATGGAATCGCAATCAGGACTTCGTCGATTCTTTCCCGGCCGACCACTTTCGCCAGCCCTTCGACCGGGCCGAGCACCGGCACGCCTAGAACTTTCAGACCCGCCTTGAGCGGATTGTCATCGACACAGCCGATCACCTGATAGCCGGTTTCCGTTTCCTGAGTTTCGCGAATGATCATCTGTGCGGCATGTCCCGCACCCACCAGCAGCAGACGTTTCGAGGCCGAATCTCGCCGCGTGGTTTTCGCCAGCATGCGAGAGAGCACCCGTACGCCGCTCAGGAGCGTAAAGGTGAGTATCGCCTCCAAGGCATAAATAGACAGTGGAAAGAACTTCAGCCCCAACCCATAGCGCAGAATCAGAAAAAACGCCAACGAGCCGGCAACGACGGCTTTCAAGATGTCCAGGGCATCGCTGATTCCGGTGTAGCGCCACCATCCGTGCATGAGATTGAAAAATGGCATCAGCGCGAGGCGAACAATAATCAGGATGGGAGCCGCGGCCCACAGCAGGCCCGGGTCCGGCAGCCGGAACTCGAAACGCAAAAGCCATGCGCATACCAGCGAGCCCAGGATAAGCCCCACTTGCGATACTAGGACCAAAAGCGACCGGCAACGCACCAACGCAAACGACTTCCTATTGATTGTTTTCATCGCACGACAAGAGGACTGTTCTTAGTTGCGGACACCATCTGTAATTGCCTAACCATTGATTGCCTAACCTGTGATCGCCATAACCCATGTTGGCCATGATGGCCATGACCTATGATCGCCATAACCTATGGATCGGCATGTGTGGGCAGTTCCTTGAGGGGAAGGGAGGGAAAACCCCAACCTTATGGGCAGGCTGAGGCAGCAATTTTCGGGCGCCGCGCGGGAATCGAAGCGGCGACGAAAGGAGAGCTTAATGTTGCACGCCCTCCCCCGTGAGCACTCTCCACAGGGTTAGCATTAGAATCTTCAAATCCAGGAGGGGCGACTGCCCTGCCATGTATTCCGCGTCGTAACCCACCTTGACTGGAATTTCCAACTCATCCCGGCCGTTCACTTGCGCCCAGCCGGTAATTCCGGGAACCAGGCGATCGACGCCGCACCGGGTGCGAAGCGCGACCAGATCGTCCTGATTGAAGAGTGCGGGACGGGGACCGACCAGGCTCAGATCGCCCCGCCAGACGCTGATGAGCTGCGGCAATTCGTCAAGGCTGGTCCTGCGCAACAGGGCTCCGATCGGGGTCAGATAACGCTCCGCCTGCGGCAACAGATGCGTTGCCATCTGAGGCGTGTCGAGCCGCATCGTCCGGAACTTGGGCATGGCAAAAAGATGATTGTCCTTTCCCACGCGCTCAGACCAGTGCAGGGCGGGGCCGGGCGACGTCGACCGCACCGCCGCCCAGCACAGCAGGAAGCAGGGACTCGACAGGATCGCGACCATTCCTCCCAGAAACAAATCCATGCCGCGTTTCCATGCCGGCAGCCGGTATGGCGAAAGAGTGGGAGTTAGAGTGGGATTTGTGGTGACCGAGGTTGTGACCATAAGAAACAAATTTCCCACCATTCGCGCCAGTCTGGGGCTTACGGAAAGGCTGACGTTACGGAAAGACTGGGGTAACTGAAAGAATGAGTTCGGAGGATCCGGCGCTAGGAAGCCGCAGCCCGCGCTTTCGGAGGCGCGCCCGGTCCCTTGATTACGCGCTTATCGGAACTCAGGTGGTATTCGGCGCGCTTGAAGTAATCGCGCGCTCGAACCGCGAAACGAACCAGGAGTTTACTCACGCGGCTCTTGCCAAAGTAGTCGTAGGCTTCGTTGAAGGCGATCAGCGCATCGTGCAGTTCGCGAAGCGAACTTCGCGGGGTTTGATTGACGCTTTGACTGCCGAAATGAACGACCTCTGCACAAGGTGTGTAGTGCACCGCGTAGCCTTTTTTCTTTAGCATGAAGTTGTATGCCAAGTCGGAGACAAAGAGCCGGAAGCGATCATCCAGCATGCCCGCGTTCTCCCAGGTAGAACGCCGAATGATGTAGGCGGTCGTACCGATGCTGTCGACCGGCTGGGCTTTCGAGTAGTCGAAGCGGGTGGCATAGTAACGATCCGCGACCCGGCCCCGGGGAAACAGTTTGTGCCAGTTGAGGGCTTGCAGCGCCAGGGTGCCGACTCCGGAAAAATGGCGGATGCAGTGCTGTACCGAGCGGTCCGGGTTCAGCAGCTTCGGACCGCAAGCGGCCACTTGCGGATTTTCGTCCATGTACTGAACGAGCGCACGAAAGGCATTGCTGATCAGCAGGGTATCGGCGTTCAAGTGGCAGGCGTAGCGCGCCCGCGACCTCCGCATTCCGAGATTGGTGTTGGCGACATAACCCTGATTGGTTGGGTTCCGGACGAGGATTACCTCGGGAAACGCTGCAGCCACCATGTTCGCGCTGCCGTCGTCGGAATGGTCGTCGACGCAGATCACCTCAAAGGCGATGCCGCGTGTGTGCGCATAAATGGACGCGATACAATCGCCGAGCAAGCGCCGGGTGTTGTAACTGGGAATGATCACGGTAAGATCCAACAAACTTTCCATCGATTTCTCCTGGTTCGCTGTTTCTGCTATCTCGGTGCAGCCATTTCGACGTCTCGATTCCTATGCCGTTCTTGCGATACCTTGCGGGCGGGAATGCCCACCATGGTGCTGTCGGCCTCGACCGAGTCGACCACCACCGAGTTCGCGCCCACGGTAACGTTGTCGCCGATGTGGATTCCACCCAGAATCTTCGAGCCCGCGCCCAGAACGACGTTGTCCCCCACCTCGGGACGCAGTCGGAAATCAAACCCTAAGTCCATCCTCTTCGCACCCAGGGTTACGCCCTGGAGGATGATGGCGTTGCGGCCGATGCGCCAGGCCCCGACTACGGTGCCCGAAGGGTGCGGGAAAAAAATCCCCGGCCCGATCTCGCAGCGCGGCGTAACCTCCAAGCCAAAAAGCACAATGTTGAGATAAGTCAGCAACTGCGGCAGCGCGGGAATCCTCCTGAGCATGGCGGCTCGGCTCATGCGGCAGAGTACGATGGGCAGGAAACGGGGATGCAACAGGCGACCGAGTAACGCGGCCAAGGTAGGCGAAACGGGCCTGCCCTCAAGTTCGGATTGACGCGCGAGATCGCTGTACAGAAGCTGTCTTAGCATGAACGGGCTCCCTAGGGATGCGTGGGTGACAAGAGGATCTCGAACAGACCAGCCCAACCAGGCGCGAACGGCTCGGCGATCGGGGCCGCAGTCACCGGTTCGAATTGGCTGCTGCCTTCGATGACGGATTGCATCAGGCGAGCCAGTTCATGGGGATCCTGGGGATCGAAGAAGGCGGCCTGGTCGTACGACCCCACGCTTTCCCGAGCGTAAGGAAGATCGGCGGCCAGGATCGGCTTCTCGAATGGTTTGAATTCGCTGATGGGGAGTCCCCAGGTTTCCAGCCGCGAGGGGAACAGCAGACAGTGGGCGCGCCGGTAGCGTTCGAACACCTCCGAACGCGGCAGTAATCCCAGGAATTCCACCGATCGCATCCCGGCGTAGCGCTTCACCAGACTGGCGGCATAGGAATTCTCGGTGCCCTTGAAGGTGAGCCAGAGGGCAAAATTAAAGACGCCCCGCCGCTCCAGTATGGCGGCGGCTTCAAGCGCCAGTTCGGCATTCTTGAACACCCGCGGGTAGGCGGGGAAAAAGAACAGCGTTTTGGCGTCCGCGGGGCCTTGCCGGCTCTCCTCGTGCATTTCCGGACGAGGCGGAACGAGACGAGGCGGAACAATCGGATGCGCTACGATGACGTTCCTCACGCCGTAACGGGACTTGAATCGGTCGCGCATCCAGTCCTGTTGCACGATGACATAGGCGTTGCGTTTGATATTGATCGCGTACAGGAAACGGTAGAAAAGAGTGAAGGCGCCAAAGCCTGGGTCATGGCGCGCATCCCGGAAGCGGAAGGGAAAGAACGCGGAGGAATTATGACAATATACCGCCTGCCTCCGGGCGATCACATTCGGCGTCATGTCATGGAGCGAAAGCCAGAGCCTGGCATTCATCCCCCGGCTGATTCGTTTGAGGTCGAGGTACTCGAATTTCAATCTTCTCAGCCACGAACCTTTGATCGCGGGGAACTCCAGGTAGGTGACCTGGGGGACGCCGACCAAAGACTGACGGTGCACCAGCGCGACAATTTCGTAGTCCGCCGCATAGTGTTCGGCGAGGAACGTCAGGATCTCCTGGAGTATGGTGAGCGGCCCCATTTCAGAAAAATTGACGGCGGAAACCACGATCTGCGGCTTGATCTGCGGTTTGATATGGGGTTTGATATACGGTGGCATGGCTCTCGCTTTCGAGCGCGCAGGCGGCGCTCGCGATCAACCCTGGGGCAGCTGGCAACTCATCCGGTAGCGATCACGATCGCGAAGTCGCTGCCAATTTCTCCGGTCGACATATAATGGCGTTCCAGGTCGCAGACGAGTGCGAAATCGCGCCGGTGGCACTCGTTCCCTTCGTCAAATCGTTCATAAAAGCGCGCGTCGAGCGAGAACTCGAGCAGGCCGCCACCCAGCGGATGGACTTCCGCCGCTGGAAAGAAACGCCGCACTACCGGCAGCACGTCGGAGGAGCGTACGCACTCCGATGGATCGGTTCGCAGCAGATGGGATTTGGGAGAGATGTGAACGACACCAAAGTCGAACGCCGGGCGGCGTGCCACACGTCGGGTGGCCCGCGCCGCGAACTTCTTCCATTCCGGCCAGTGTGGCTGGTCGGAGCAGGCCGCCGCCGTATGCAAACGGGCGAGCGAGCGGAAGATCGTGGGATGACGATGCCAACGGCCGCCGGTCCGAGCGCGTAGCTCCGGAGGAACTAAAAACGCAGCCGCGTTGATAAGTTCCAGCTGGCGCGGGGAGTGGTCCTGATAGTTTGGACCGACGCATTCGCAGGAAACGAACACGCCACCGGTTTTCAGCGTGCTCCTTATGCCGGCCAGTACGTCTTCGAGGTTGCTCAGATGGTGCAACGCTCCGTTGGCGACCACCAGGTCGTAACCGTCCGGTTCCCAGGCGTAGGCATTCAGGTCCGCGACCTCATAGCGGACGGCCGCCAGCCCAGCTTCAGCGGCCAGCCGCCTGGCTGCCGCAATGGCGCCGGGCGCGATGTCGAGCGCACGACAGTCTGTGATCTCAGGCAAACGTGGCAGGAGAATCCGTTCGGAAAGACCAAATCCGCAGCACAAGCTCAGGACGCGCCGGATCGGACGACCCGCCAGGTAGCGGTCTACCAGGATGTCCCAACCCCAGGTGGAGCTGCGGCGGTAGGGTTCAACTGCCTCGGGGCCAAAGGCGCTCGCCAGGATGTAAGGCCGTGTAATCGGCGAGTAGAGAAAGCCGCCATTGGCTTCGGTCGGCGGTTTGCGCGCGGACCAAAAGCGGGGCACGGTGCGAGATTGGAGCGTTGGTGCGGAACTGGCCGTGGTCATAACCATCCTGGATGAGCCTCTCGGCTGAGGTCATGGGCGTGAACGCCGGTGGCGGCGACGACGGCCAGATAGGAAATTGCCAGCGCCGCACCCACCGGCGCAAACGTATCCAGCAGCAGCGAAACAAAATACTGGGCATCGATCGGCAGGACTGCGATCTGGATGCTCAGAGTAAGCAGGGAGACAAAAGCAATCACGCCCAGTTTCGGCGGGGAGAAAAACAGCTTCCTCACAAAAGATACCAAGTATCCAATCGTCATCGAATAGAAGAATCCACCGACTGCGCCGAAATAGATGTGACCGGCAACATAGAAACCGGTGTTGGGCCCAACCGTGGTGTCGGGGGAATTCTGTCCCGCCAGCAGGCCAACCATAGTGTATCCGAGGGGCTCGCGATAGGGTACAAGACGGAAGAAGCCCGAAATAGGATTGAGCATATCCGTCAGATAGGTCATCGGACCGTACTTCGCAAAGTGGGCAATGACGTCGGGATGGTAATAGTGCAAGACCATATCGCCGGAGAACACGATGCGCACCAGGAAGTGCCACGCCGCTTCCCCGACCCCCACACCTCCCTCGATACCGAGGACAGCGATGGCCCAGAGCACTGCCGCCGCCATTAAGCGCCTGGCATATTGGTTCAAGCGGGCGGTCACAGCCATAGTCCGAAACGCTTCATGACGGGTCGCGGTCGCCAGGACGCAGACAAAAAGCAGCACCGCACTCTTCGAGCCGTTGAGACAGCTGAGGATCATCTCGATCAGTACTACCGTCAGCCACCACTTCTTGTGACGGCCGCAAGCGTACAAAACTAGAGCCGCGCAGGGGACAAAAACGCCAATTCCGTCGTTGACGCGTTTGACCGCGCCCAGACCCCCGACAAAAGCAGACACCTTGGCCATCCCGGCATCCCCGGCAAAGATGGGGAATCCAGCCGTTGCACCGAGATAGAGATTTGCCGCCAGAGCCACCACAAAGAGCAAGGCCACGGCTCCTTCCAGCACTCTCATCTCTTCTGAAAGAGTCGAAAAATAGGCCTTCCCCGCCCCCTCCGCCCGGATCGGCGAACTCGGGGGAAGCTTGTTCCGCGAGAAGCCGAGAAAAAACGCCAGTTGAAAAGAAAAGAATTGCCACCACCACCGGCGATCGTCGACGGTATTGACCATCAAGACAGAGGCAAAGATGGAGGTGACGAGCGCAACATTAAAGGGGTCGAAAAGGGAAAATATATAACGGCGATAAGCCAGGACGTAGATTGCCGCGAAGAGCACGGTACTCCACAATAGATTCGCGAATTCCAGTCCAGGGTAGACGAGTGGCATCGAGGTTACACCAGAAAGCGCCGGTCGCAGTACTTGATCGCTTGTCGAAGATTGTGAAGGCGGCAATAGGCATGCGCGAGCCAGGTCCGCATTCCGCACCCTTCGTGGAGAATGCGGAGTGAGTTTACGTTCTCCCGATGCCGCCAAAGCTTGACTTCTATATTTTCCGGAGTGAAGCAAGACAAATCATGCTGGAGGATGCAGTCCAAAACGACGAACTGGCGATTCGTCTTGCCGTATTCGCGCATAAAGAAATTGTCCGTACCGTAAAACTGAAGACGCTCGTCGTATCCGGGAAAATGTTCACGGAGGTAAGGTGCGGAGATCACCATGCCGCTGTTGATCGCAGTGTGGTGCTCGGACGGAGTTAGGCCGCTCCGCTTTTTCTTCCAATAGGAGCCTTTGAAGCCATAAAGATTCGCGGGACTGACGATCCGCCCGCGGGCTGCGACCAGCGGCAGAAACAGCGCGATCTCCGGATGCTCGGTGGTGGCGTGTTCGAGGGCCGTGAAAAAAGTCTGGTCGACTTCCGAATCCTGGTCCAGCAGGAGAAGGAAGTCGGAGGTTTCCGGCGCCATCGCTTTCAGGAAGCGGTCGATGACCCGGTTGTAGACCGACGCCAGCCCCGGGTTCGAGGCATCGTGAAAATACGCCGCCCGCGGCAAGGCGGAGCGGAGCCAGAGCCTTTCTTCCGCAACCGCCTCTTCGGGGCTGTTGTCCCAGACCACGACCAAGGAATCGTGCAGAGTGTTCCGGCAAGCGGCCAGCGACCGCAGCGTTTCCGAGGCGCGGCAAGCGCGTCGATAGAGCACCACGAGAATGAGCAGGCGCACTGTCTAAACTCCGCACGCCATGCGAATGCGCCGCTTCAAACCCTGCAGCTTGAAGTAGCCATACGATGCGAACACGTAAGGGAATCCATGGTTCTTGCGAATGATCTGAAAGACTTCGTAAAATCTGCGGCTGCTATGGGAAAGGCCGTCGGTGCTGTGATTGGCGACAATGGCGTCGAACAGGCGCACCCGGCGGCGGCTCAAGGTCATCTTCTGGTTGACATCGAAATCCGCGAACACCTGATACGCGAGATCGTAGGGTATCGAGGCGTCGCGCCGGTAAAACGTACCCTGGTGATGCAGGGTATTGGTCAGCCTGAGTCTCCAGTCCTGGCGCGGTACAAAGATGTCCCGATGGTCGAGGAGCACGCGAAAACTGACCAGAGCGGCGCCTTCCTCCCAGCTCTCGCGCAGTTCCTGGGCCGGAATCTGCAGCAAGGTGTCGCCCAGATTCAGGTGGAAGAGAAATTGACCGGACGCCATCGCCTCCGCTTTGTTGGTGGCGTCATATACCCCACGATCCGGTTCGCTCATCCAGTATTCGATACCATCGTCATAGCTCCGCAGAATATCGACCGTGCCATCCTCGGACGCGCCGTCCACGACGATCAGTTCGTAGTCGTTCGACGGCTGACGCAACACGCTCTCGATGGTTTCGGCGATGGCCTCGCCTGCGTTTTTCACCACCATAATAATGCTGACCAGAGGTGGTTCGTTTCGAGGTGGTTTGCTCCGAGTCGGTTCGCTCCAGGGACGGGCCATGCTCCTCCCGCGGACGCGCCTCCCGCCTTCGATTTTTCGCTGTTCCTGGTTTTCCATAGAATGTCTCAGACCCTACTCGCCTTAGAAGCGTGCTCGACGGCTTCGAGCAAGCGCGAGCCCAGTCGCTCGGCCCGGTCGTCCGAGCGGCGGCGCAATTGGTCTTTCGAGGGGGTTGGGGGACGCCGCGTCAGACCGGCGCGCATGTGTTCCGCCAGATCCTCCACCGATCCCGCGCGGAAGAACCGAATGCTGCCGTCGTCGATTTCCCCTTCACGACCACGACTCAGCACTTCAAGGTTCACGGGTATGTCGGAGAGAATGGCCGGCGTGCCCGTGGCCACGGCATCGTACACCACACCTCCGCCCGGACCGCCTTCGAACCGCGTGGGCTGAAGGACCGCCACGGCGCCGCGCATGATCTGAATCTGATCGTGCTTCGGGATTCGCCCCAGAATCTGAATCCGGCTTTCCAGGCCAAGCTCCGCGATTTGGCGCTGGAGCCTGGGAAAATACCCCGGATGACGGTAGTCGGTGGTGCTGCCCGTACAAACCATGCCCACATCGGCGTGGTCGCGGCCGAGTTTGGCCAGAGCTTCAAAAGCGGTCCCATGGGACTTGTGAATCCAGAACTGATTGGAGATTAAGAAATAGCGTTGGGGCAGCCGGTAGCGCGACACGGTCCTTTCGGGCAGGTCTTCCAGCCATTCGGGATTCAGGATCGGCGCAAAGGGCAAATCGAAAATAGCGCACTTGTGACCGGGATAGAAATGGGCGATGTCGCGCTTGGCATCGCGGGAGTTCACAATGATGGCCTGGGCATCGCGGAGTAGTTCGGTGAACAGCAAGTCGCGCTGTGCACATTCCTCGGCGCTAAAGAATTCTGCCCGGTGCAGGTGCTGAAGATCCGGAATGTAGCCCACCCAGGGCAGCGGAAAGCGGCCGGGCGAGGTCGAAAACGGGAGGAGCGCGTCATAACCTCGCTGCTCCAGAATATGGAGAAGGCTTTCGTGAGACCGTTCCTGCTCCCGGTAAACGATGGTATGGAGTTCTCCCCCAAAGCTGTTCACCGAATCGAGCGACTGCTCCCGTCGCAAGTAGGAATACTCGGTGAACCGCGGCCGTTCCAACTTCAGGAGTTGCACGGCCATCCGTTTCCATGGTGAAAGATGGCGGCGCAGGGTTCCGATCGGGCTCTCCGCCGGCAGGAGCATGGAAAAAGTCAGCGCCGAGTCTTTTTGCTTCTGCCATAATCCGCCGGCGCACAGGCGGAGGAAGTCGGCTCCCCCACCCCAGCGGGTCAAATGGTCGGCGAGGAGCGCGATTTTCAAAGCTGGGAGGGCAGCGGGAATCCCAGGGTTACGGCCGGAGATGCCCTCCCTTCCCGATCTCGTCTCGTGCTCGACACCATTGCCCCTCATTTGCCCCTCACTCGGCACCCAGATAATCCTTGTCCCATCCCTCGAATCGCCGCCCGCGATCATCGATAAAGACGGTAGCGATCGGCTTGCCCATCAGGATCTGGTGGTACTTGAAGCCATGACGGCGAAGCCAGTCCTCGGTCATACGGTACTGCTCCCAGCCGCGAGCCGTCCAAATGACGACTGTGTTGCCAGCATCGAAAATCCGGTTCAGCGCCTCTTTTGCCCCGGCCAGCGGTCGAGCCAGAGGCCGCTCGAAAGTCTTTTCCTCGGTGCACAGCGTGCCGTCCAGGTCGACAAAAACCACCTTAGCGCTCATAGAAAAAATCCCTTCTGGCTCGCGTCATCAGCAGGTTCTTGAGCCGGGCCGGGGGTTCAAAGTCGATTCCCATCGCCTCCGTCATCAGGTAGTAGGGCATATCCAGACCGGCTTCGATGGCGCAGGTACATCCGCCTCCGAAGCGGGGGTTGATCTCAAGCACATAAAGACGATGTTCGAGATCGGTGAGGTATTGTAAGGTAACGCATCCCGTCCAGCCCGCCAGGGACGCCACTTGCTCAATCAGTTGTATTTCGTTCGCCTCAGGGCGGCGCGTTTTGCAGACCATAACCTCGCCATCGGAAACCTCAAGCCGGTCGCGGAGAACATAGCCGATGAAGCCCTGTCGGGGGCTCACATAAAAATCAACCGTAGTCTCCCGAACTTCTGACAGGAAGTCTTCGATCACGTACTGTGCGGATTCCGATCCGGCCTCCAGCGCTTGGCGGTCCGCCGGCGCTGCCATGATTTTGATTCCACGCGCGCCGTAACCAAAGCGGGGTTTGGCAATCTTCGGGTACCTGCCCGGCGTGTCCGGCGGTACCGGAAGTGCGGCCCGGACAAATAACTCGCGGGCCGAGAGCTTATCGTACATGGCTTCACAGATCGAAGGATCGCTCACTACCGGCCAGCATGAGTCGGTTCGTAAACGCCCGGCGGCATATCGGCTTAGCACCACGGTGGCGGCGTCCATCGTCGGAATCATGAGGTTGATGCCATACCGGATTGCGACATCCTCGAGCCACGGGATGAATTCAGGCGCCAGGAAGGGCGGACCCTGGAGTACGCAAGCCAAATGCGAGATGGGGTGAAAGCCGGCGTCCAGCTCACAGGAGTAAAGATGTAAAACCACCCCCATGCGGGCGGCAGCGTCGAGGAACCGCTCCAATAGGGAGACGCGCTTGGAAGCGCCGAGAAACAGTAGGCTGAGTTCTTTCATGGGCGACGGTGAAAAAGCGATCCTATGGGAGCTAAGACTTCTTGCGCCCGACCAGCGTGTAGTGAATGGGCTTGCGTTCGTCTTTTGCGAACAGCGGCGTAATTTCCAGATCGAAGCGTCCGCTAAACAGCAACCTCAGCCCGTCTTCGCTAACCCGCCAGTAATCGGGGAAGGGGGAATGCCGAAAGAAGTAGTACGGAGTAGAAATGAATAATCTGCCGCCGGGCTTGAGCAAATCCGCAAACAGGTCGGAGAGCTCCCAGATTCGCGAAACATGTTCAATCACCTCGAGAGCAATAATGCAGCCGAGCGACTCGGGCGCGACCTCCCGCGACAGATCGAGAACACTGGACAAGACCTCCGCTCCGGACGCCTGATCGTGGTCGCAGGCGAGGTAGGGAATTCCCTTTTGCCGAAAGAAATCGCGGGTGCTTACAAAGTACTTTTTCACCGGAGTCCACTGCTCCTGCATGGGTCCGATCTCGAGTACCGGAGGCATCAGATCGGCGCTGAAGATGGAATTGATGATGAATTGGTAAACGTTCTTTCGCAGAACCTTGACTTCTGGGCGCATGCGGCGACTCCAAAGATGGGCGATTCCAAAGATAAAAGACAAAAGATAAAAGACAAAAGACGCTGGTTACCGTACAGCGGTGCGGCTACGGCTTGTGCCGGAACAGTCGGTAGAGTGGAACACCCTCGAAACATCCTCGACTTCTGCGGCTTCAGGGCATCCGCCGATCGGATCTATTGGTGATCAAACGGAGGCGGCACGCGATTCCTGGCGCCATTTCCCCCGACCAATTACGGCTGCAATCTCCCCTACTTGCTCCCGCGTCAGTCCCGGATAACTGGGAAGATTAATCCCCCGCCGGGCCAGATCCTCCGCCACCGGGTACTTGCGAAAGCGCTGGGAATACATCGGCATGCTGTGAACCGGACTGACTAAGGGCCGGGTTTCAATTCCCGCTGCCGCCAATTCCGTTCGCAGCCGGTCGCGGTCGGAAGGATGAGGCACCAGAATCGAACACATCCAATGGGTGTGCAGCACGTTACCGTGCGGTTCGTGAAACTGGACGCTCGAATCGGCGAGGTCGTCGGCGAGGTCGTCCCGATACCAGTCCGCCAACTGCCGTTTCTTGGCGATGAAGGTGTCGGCTTGCTCCAGTTGGGCCAGGCCAATGGCGGCGCATAGGTTCGTCATCCGATAGTTGTAGCCAATTACGTCATGCCAGTACTCGCGATACTTGGCCAGTCCCTGTCCCTTGAAATGACAGACCCGCTCATGCAGGGTCTCGTCCTTGGTGACTACCATTCCGCCCTCACCCGTGGTGATGGTTTTGTTTCCGAAAAAACTAAAAGTCGCAATGTCTCCGAAAGTTCCAGTATGGCGTCCTTGGTAGAGAGATCCGAAGGACTCGGCGCAATCTTCGATCAGGAGAAGGTCGTGTTCGGTGGCCAGGGCCGAGAGCGCCGACATGTTGCACGGATGTCCATACATATGTACGGCAAGGATGGCCCGCGTCCGGCCTGTGATCTTGCGCTGAACATCGTCAGGATCCATCTGCCAGGTGTCGGGAAGAGAATCCACGAAAACCGGAGCGGCGCCGGTATAGGCTATGGCATTGACCGAGGCGATGTAGGTTAGGGTGGGAACGATCACTTCCATGCCGGGACCAATGCCCAGAGCCACGAGCGCCAGATGAAGAGCCACCGTCCCGTTCGAAACGCTGGCGGCATGCTGCACTCCTATGTAACGCGCAAAGCCGGTTTCAAATTCGGCGATAAATCTCCCCTTGGATGAGATCCAATTGGAGTCGAGACACTGGTTGACATAGTTTCGCTCGTTGCCGCAAAGGCTCGGTTGATACACAGGTATGGTGATCATAAGCAAACAGAATTTAGTATGGCCGCGCTGCCCACTCGCCAGCATGGCGTCGCTCCATGGAGGAGAGAAGGCGAGGCACGATGAACAGACAGGGGATCGCGCTCAAAGCAGCGTAGGAAAGTAAAGTCGCCCACGGGACACCCACCATGCCGAACCGCCGCACCAGAAAAATCTTTAGAGCGAGACATCCTGCGGCAAAGATGGACGCAAGGATGACCTGCGGCAGGACAACATTGGCGCCGTTCAGGAACATCGCTACCGACACGCCGGCGGCATCCATGACGCTCCACAGGCCGAGGCCGAGTAACAGCAAGAAAGAGGGTGAGATGGGACGGTGCACCCATAATCTCAGTATCGATGGCCCCAGAGCCACCAGGATCAAGGCCGCAAAGGCAGCGAGCGTGACCGCCGTAGTCAGGCTCTTGATCAGCGTTCTCCTGACCCAGAGCAGATCGCCCCGAGCGATGGCTTCGCCGTACGCTGGCCACAAGGGCGCGAGAAACATGGAGAGTCCGAGCGAAATCAAGCTGAACATCTTCGCGGTTACGGCATAACATGTCACCGCTTCCGGACCTAGCATTCGGGCAACCACAAAGTTATCGGAGGAATAGGCGATCGCGACCGCGGCCTGAAGGACGAAAAACAAGAAACCGATGCGCGCGATTTTCCGCATGGCGATGGTCGAGACCAGGCTGAAACGAGGACGAAGGTCGGGCCGCATCCAGCCAAAAAAGACCAAGGTGTTGGCGAGAGCGGCGATGGCGGGAGCGCCCGCCAGGGCCAGGATCAGACAAGGCAAGCTCATCCGGAAATGGATGACCAGTAATACCCCAGCCAGACCCGCCACGCTGCCGACCAGTTGCCAAAGATTGCTCAAAAAGCCTTCCTGCATTCCGAGTTGCAGCCGCTGCACTACGCCCAGCGGGAGGTTCAGGGCAAAACAACCAACGAATACAGCCAGCGACGGCCCCGATTCCCTCCGTGCGGCTGCGGAAGTAACGTTTAAAAAACGTGCCCAATCTGCCAAGTGGTAAACGGAAACAAACACCGCCATCCCCACCACCGCAATCGCGGAGAGTAGCACGTACCCGCTTTCGACCAGTCGCCGTATCTCCTCCGCATCGTCACGCCCGTGCGCTTCCGCGACAGCATTCAAGACACCGTTGCCCATGCCGAAGTCGGCGAAACCGAGCAGGGCGACCACCGAGCTGATCGTCATCCAGAGTGCGAAACGCTCGGTCCCCAGATAATGCAGTGCCGCTGGGATGGTGACGAGGCTGGTGGAAACGGCGATGATTCTGGCCAACGCGGCAGCCCCCCCGGTGAGTGCGGCGCGGCGATGCCGTTCCTTCGAGCGTCCCTCCGACGTCAAGGTTTCAAAGGGCAGCCAGCGAACGTTCCCTCGGACGTTGCCTGCCAGTTCGCGAAGGCGGAGAACGGCAGCGCTCACGAAGGTATCCTCCGGATGTATTCCCGATAAGTTGCAGCGATTCCCTCGCGCAACGATATCAGCGGCGCCCAGCCGAGCGCCCTCATGCGATGGGTTGCGAGCAATTTTCTAGGCGTGCCATCCGGCTTCTCATGGTCCCATCGGATGGTTGCCGTGGAGCCGACAATTTCCTGAACCAGCGTGGCCAGTTCGGCGATGGTGATGTCCTCGCCAGACCCCACATTTACAATCGGGGGACTCATCCGGGCGATGGCGTCGTAGAGTTCGGGCGGCAGCTGCATCAGGAATACGCAAGCGTTCGCCAAATCATCGACATGTAGAAATTCCCGGCGTGGCGATCCCGTTCCCCAGACGACGACCGAGTCCTGTTTGGCGGTTTTTGCCTCGTGCATTTTACGAACGAGCGCCGGTATCACATGCGAATCCTGCAAATCGTAATTGTCGTCCGGGCCGTACAAGTTCGTTGCCATGGCGGCGATATATTTCGTTGCATACTGGAAGTTAAAAGCGCGGCACATTTCGATGCCCGTGATCTTAGCCATGGCGAAGGCCTGATTGGTCGTCTCCAGACGGCCAGTCAACAGGTATTCCTCTTGGATCGGTTGCGGACAATCCTTCGGATACACGCAACTGGAGCCGAGAAAGAGCAGCCGCTTGACTCCAGCAGCATAGGCTTCGCGAATCACATTCAGTTCAATACCAAGGTTCTGAACGATGAACTCGGCGGGCCGGGTGGAGTTGGCCAGAATTCCTCCGACCCGGGCTGCAGCCAGGAAGACATAAGCGGGGCGGCTTGCCTGGAAGAAGCTGCGAACCGCATCGCCTGCCGTGAGGTCCAAGTCGCGGTGATCGGCAGTAACCAGGTTGCTGTACCCTGCCGCCCGCAAGTTCCGCAATAAAGCGGAACCGACTAAACCGTTGTGCCCGGCGATATAGATGGGTTCATGTCGTTGCATAGGAGGATTGATGCTCGTAAGCCTTGTACCCGTGTTTCTTCACCAATTCATCCCGTTCGGCACTGATAAGATCGGCATCGACCATTTCGGCAATCAGTTGCTGGAAGTTTGTTTTCGGATGCCAGCCCAGTTGTTCCCGTGCCCGGGTGGCATCCCCCAACAAGGTGTCCACCTCTGCCGGCCGAAAATATCGAGGATCCACGGCCACGCGTACCTGCCCGAAGCGGTCCATTCCTTTTTCCTCGCGACCGCACCCCGTCCATTCCAGAGGCAACCCCAGGCGCTCCGCCGCCAAGCTAACGAACTCGCGAACCGTATGCTGCTCGCCCGTGGCAATCACGAAATCCTCGGGTCTAGACTGCTGCAACATGAGCCATTGCATCTCGACATAGTCTCGAGCGTGGCCCCAGTCGCGCCGTGCCGAGAGGTTCCCAAGGTAGAGACATTCCTCCAGGCCGAGCTTGATACGGGCCAGTGCGCGGGTGCTCTTGCGGGTGACAAACGTCTCGCCCCGCTGCGGCGATTCATGGTTGAACAAGATGCCATTGCAGGCATAGATGCCATAGGATTCCCGATAGTTCACGGTGATCCAGTGGGCATAGAGCTTGGCGACGCCGTAAGGTGAACGCGGGTAAAAGGCCGTCTTCTCGCTCTGCGGCGTTTCTTGTACCAGGCCAAAGAGTTCGGACGTTGAAGCCTGATAGAAGCGGGTCCGTTCGACCATGCCGAGAATTCGAATCGCCTCCAGCAGCCGCAGCGTGCCGATGCCATCAACATTGGCGGTATACTCCGGTTGATCGAAGGACACAGCTACGTGGCTCTGCGCGCCCAGGTTGTAGATTTCATCAGGTCTTACCTTCTCCATGACGTGAATAAGATTGCAGGAGTCGGTCAAATCTCCATGGTGAAGAATAAAGTCGCGATGGTCGATATGAGGATCTTGATAGAGATGCTCGATGCGCTGGGTGTTGAACAACGAAGTCCGTCGCTTAATGCCGTGAACTTCATAGCCTTGCTTCAGCAAGAACTCGGCCAAATAGGCGCCATCCTGCCCGGTAATGCCGGTGATCAGCGCGACCTTTTTCTTCATTGTCTTTAATTCCTCTTGAATTCCTCTTTACGATGGCTTCGGCGATGCTGACGAGCAGCCCCCACTGGCGCTCCGCCCTGCGAAGCGCCGGTCTGCCAACCGCCGGGAAGAAGGTCAGACGCTAAAAGGTTATTTTCTAGAAGCCTGGGTTCTGGTACTTCGGTGCCGGTTGCAGGAGCCGGACCAGCATCTCCAAGCGGCGTTCGGTTCCGGGTGCCTGGCGCATTTCGGCGAATGCCGCGGCCGCCACCACGTAAGCCACAGCTGCGAGAAACCCAAATCCCATCGTGCCCAAGACAATCAGGCTGCGCCGGGGCGAGGACTTCCGGTCCGGCGCGATGGCGGGATCGAGGACTTGTATGACAGCTGCGGTTTTCGCCTCATCCAGTTTTGCCGCTTCATACTGCTTGGCCAGCAGTTCGAAGATGGTCTCGGCATACTTCACATCGCGCAGTCTGCGCACATACTGGAGGCCTGCTTCCGGAACGTTGCCGACGGGAACATTGCCGGCCGAGACCTGGAACTTGCCGGCGTCGCCGCTCTGCTTCTCCATGAGGGCGAGCTGCGTTCGCATGCCGGAGAGTTGCTGTTCGCCGAGTTGCACGTCGGGATTCTCTTCGGTCGAGGACAGCCGCCGGGCGTGCAATGCAACTTCTTGGGCAGCGATGGTCGCTCGCAGTTTCACCACCGATTCGATGATCGCCTTGGCCTGGCCATCCAATTGGATCAAGCCCGTCTTCTGCTCGGTCTGTTTCAACGCCTGTTCCGCGTCGGCGAGGTTATTCTTAGCCAGTTCCAGTTGCCGTTCGAAAAATATGCGCCGCTGTCCAGCTTCGGTTACGGAGAGGTCCTGCGTCAGCTGGCGCAACTCGTCCACGTAGGCGTTCGCGATTTGGGGGGCGCGGTCGCGGTCTTTGTCCTCGACCGAGATGCTGATAAAACCCTCCTTGCCGAGCGCAATGCTCGAGGCGTCTTCCAGATCATGACGCGCATCCGACATGGTTTTGACGCGATAGACACGCAGAAGATCGAAGCGGCGAATCAACCGATCCTCGGCGGTACGGCTCCGTAACATGCCCACATAAAGGTCGCCCGGATTCTTCAGACCGAGATCTTTCTGGGCCATCGCGGCCATGGGGCCGAGGGAGCCCAATTGCCCAATCATCGATGCGGCTAGAGACTGGCTCTGCTGGGGAGGCAGAATGTTGGCGGTAGAGGTGTAGCGGTTGGGCATCAGCGCGGAGACGATAACCGCCAGGACGGCTGCGGCCAGCGTGGTCGACAGGATGATGCGCTTGCGCCGGGTCAGGATAATCAGCAGATCGAGCAGGTGGGATTCGTAGGGCTCGTCGTAAATGGCACCAGCCTGCGGTTGTAGAACCGGGCTTTCGCTACCGCGGTCTTCGAGGTTGAGCGCGTTATGGTGCATGCTCTTCGCTGTACTGGACTCGGGAACGGTCGTGGTCACGGTGCTCATTGAATGACCCTCACCGCCGCCGCGCCCAGGGCGAATTGGGAGAAGACCTGGCTCCAATCTCTCAAGCCCCGGAGGAAGGAGCCATGGGAGAGACGCTCGGGGACGACGATGGCATCGCCCGGCATGAGGCGAAGCGCGGCGAAGCCTCCATTCCACAAGCCCTTGACCGACTGCTTGCTGAGCACGGAGCCGTCGGCCCGAATGACAAACATGCGACCCGTATCCGCATCCCGCGTCGGGCCGCCGGCGCGCTTCACGTAGTCCTCCACCCGCTCCTCACGGCGGTACAGGAACGAGTTTTTGTCGTATACCGCGCCCAGCATCTCGACCGTTGACGGGCGAAACGGCACCACGAAGCGGTCGCCATCTTCGAGCGCGATTTCGGGCAGATCGCGCACTCCGGTCGAATCCGGCTTCAGGTCGAGGACCACGCGTCCGGTCGCCTTCACTTCCCGGAGCTTTGCCACCAGTTGCCGCTGCGCTTCCAGTTTCGCGCGGTTGTCGGCAATTTCCTCGGGACTGACCCCGGCCGGTGCGAGCGCATTGCGCGTAACGTCTTCCTCGAGTTTTTCGATCATCTGATCGAGGCCCTTCTGCTGGTCGATGCGCACCGATTCGCGCGTAAACTCGGCCCCGTAAAGATAGGCATTCGATGTAAATCCGCCGACGCGTTCGATCAGATGGCGGATGTCTTCGCCCGCTTCAGCGCGATAAACACCGGCGGCGCGAAACTCCCCTTCCAGGCGCACGAACTTGCTCTGTTTTTCGAGCGGCACGGCGAGATCGTTCTCGGAGAAAATGGTGATGACGTCGCCCGGCTCGAGCGCCAGGTTGTTTTTCTCATCTCCCTGCAGCACCAGTTTCCCCAAATTGAAGGGGACCAGCTGCGTCGTCAAGTCCTCGAGGTTCAGCCGCTGAATCACCGCGTAGTCCCAGTTGATCTCCGGAGCATGCCGCGTGATCTGGTTGTGCAGTTTGGCCGCCGCAGTCTCGGCTGCTGCCGGGGCCAAGGCCGGTTGCGTCTCGAACCGAGGCTCCGCTCTCTGGTCATCGCTCCCGCCGCCCCGGCTCACAACCGGGTTGGTGGCGCGCCAGTAGTCGCGGGCGGCCTGTTGGTCGCCCCTTTCGCCAGCGTTCGCCGCCCAGTTGGTAACCCGCCAGTAGTCGCGAGTGACCAGAGCGTCCTGGTTCGGGATCACGTCCTTCAGCCTCATGCCGCGATGCCACTCGATGCGCCCGGGATGCGCGACGTTGCCCCGCAGCGTCACTGCGTTTTCAAAACGAGGCGAGAGCGCGAGGATGCGGACCAAGTCTCCATCGCGCAATGCGCGCGCCAGGCCGGGTCCATCCAGAGGAAATTCTTCGACGCGGCGAGTATTGTGGTTTTCAATGCGTTCCACCACCGCCTTTTGTCCGTCCGCGGTGGTCGCAAAGCCGCCTGCCATCTCGATTGCGCTCGCGAGCGTCGTCCCCTCGCGCAGTTCGTAAATCGCGGGCACATTCACGCTGCCCGCCATGGCGATCGACGCCCCGGCGGGTGGGATATAGATGACATCGCCGGGCAGCAATCTCGCGTCTTTGGATTTGTCCCCTCTTAAGAGCAGGTCATAGAAGTCAAACTCCGTTACCACGCCGTCATTTCGTTTCAGTTGGATGTTTCGCATCGACCCGGTAGCCGATGGTCCGCCCGAGGCGAAGAGCGCGTTCACCAGGGTACAGAGCGAACTGACCGTGTAACTTCCAGGACGCCGCACCTGACCGACGACAAATACTTGAATCGACCGGAGCTGTCCCAGGCTGACCGTTAAATCGAAATTGCGGAACACTCTTCCAATCGCCGTCCGGAAATACTCGGGCAGTTGTTGGTATTTCAATCCCGCAACGGAAAGCGTGCCGACCTTGGGCAGGAAGACTTCACCCCCCCGGTCGACCACCAGTTTGCCGTTCAGATCAACCTGTCCCCAGGCCCGGATCAGGATCTCGTCTCCCGGCCCGATCCGGTAATCGTCGGTCACCGGAATTCGCTCGACGGGAGCGAAGGTTGTGGGGACGTTTCGAAAAAGGCTGGATCCATAAATGGGCAACCTGCGGCCGACGGAGCTGGCGACAAATTCCTGAAATTCCGTGGGCGGCGGTTCGGGAATTTCATCCCCCTTCGCAGGTAAGGGCCGTTTCAGGCGGCGGGTTAATTCTGCATTCTGGTCTTCGGCCTCACGGTCATTGTTATTGTTATTGTCGTTGTTATTCGGCGGCCGAGGGCGGTTCGGCCAGGCTTGATTCGGCAAGCCTTCACCGGGTGGCACGCTCGCCGCTTGATCTCCCGCTTGGCCGGGCGCCGGATAGGCATTGCCCTCGTGGGTTCCCGGGTCGACCAGGCAATCTTCGGGCAAACATTGCGGATCGTCCGCGGCTGGCGTTTGCGGCGCGGTTTGCCCCCATCCCAGACCGGACAACGCCAGCAGTCCGACGAGCGCCATTACGGTCGAGCGGCGCATCCGGCGCGGCGGTGCGGCATCGCCCGAGCGTCCAGAAAGATCGGACGATTCGGCCGGAAGCTTGCATTTTGTTTCTGCAATCGGTTTTTCGGAGATCATCATTTAGAAGAGCGGGCTCTGGGACATCGTTTTTTCTGCCGTCATGGTTTCGGTTTCGGAGGTCATTGTTTCGGAGATCATTGTCTCTGCGATCAAGGTTTCTGCGATCATTGAAAGCTCAACACCTTGCTCCAGTTGGGATGGCAGGTGAACTCGACCGAGGCCACAGTGTCGGGTCCGGCGAGCGGAGATAGCACGGGGAAGTTCCAGCGTTCGTATTGGAGAAATGCAGCCATCTCCATTCCGAGAGGCAGTTGAAACGTCGCGCGCACGAAGAAATCCTGAATGTCACCGCCCGCCGGAATAAAGTCGCGGTCGACATGCGCCTTCCGGTATCCGGCTTCGACCGAGTTGCGGGGCGAAAGCCAATAAGTGCTCCAGAGTTGAAGACCGTGACCCTCGCGGCCCACCCAGGAACCGATGAGGTGCCCGTCGTTCGTGTATGAGTCGTGGTAGGCGCCGTTGTAGTAGAAGTACTGGCCTCCCCGGTTGGATAGCGCCGGCGGGTCCGACCATGACATTTCAGCGCGAAAATCAAGTTTCGGGATGCGAGGAATCTGCGGCAGGTAAATTCCCGGATTCATCAGCGACATTTGCGGGTATGCGATCGGCGAGGTTTCATCGTCAGTCATGCCATCGTTGTACAGAATCACCCAGTTCCGGAGGCCGGGAATGCGATAGCTGAAATCAAAGCCGCTGCGCCGGTCGCCCACGTCGGCCGCGCTGCCGGGTATGGTGGTTTTGTTGTCACCGAAACTGAAGAATCCTCGCAAGAACATACGGGTCGTAATCGGACGGAACACGATCGTCCGCGAGAACCCGAATTCAAGATTGGGCGTCGGCTTGAAACTGATCTTCTGCCCGTCGATCGCGGGAGTTGGCGGGTAGTGGTGTCCGGCCATTAACCCCAAGAAGGAATCCCAGCGCACGGGCCCCAGCCAATGGAGGAACCCCGGCAATCTCCAGGCAGACGGGTTCGTCAGGCGCAGCATGTCCAAGGGTTGCGCGTTGTCGCTCAAGTTCGGCGCGCCGCCCGCGCCCGGTCCCCACCACAGACTCTGCCGGCCGGCTGAGATCTGGATGGTCTTGAAGTTCCACGCGAGGTATGCATCCAGAAGATGAAACTGATCGATGACCGTCGTATGAATCGGATCCTGTGGCGGCGTCACGTCGATCGTGCCAATCATCTGCTGCACCGCCTGACTGTAGGCTGGGAGAGCCGCCGCGTGCTGATACTCGCCCCGCACGTAGAATGCCACCGGCCCTGCCGATCCCGATGCGGAAGCCCCGCTTAGCACGTTCGAGCCCGAGCCATAGAGACGGCCGTAGTCGTTGATCAGGGTCTGGCCAAAGTGATAACCGTCGTCAAGCGGCGTGCCGGCGATGCCGAGATAACGCGTATAGACGCTTTCCACCCGGACCTCGGAGGTCCCGGAGCCGTTGCTGCGCCCGAGATCGTTCCGAAACTCGGCAGCGAGCGCCGCATAGATCTGGTAAGCCTCCGATGGAGGGGCGCCGTGATTGCCCAGGGCGGCGTGCAGGTCGCTACGGTTCCGGTCGTCGATGCGCAGGCCGTCGCCGCGCAGATCATTGCTATGCAGATCATTGATACGTAGATCATCGATATGCAGATCGTCGCCGGCGGCCGCGATGATCCGGGCGCACTCCATGCGCGTCCAGGGCCGCATATCGCCGTACGCACTCGGTGCATACCCCAATGCATACAGGCGGTCGAACGCGGCATAAACCCAGGAGTCCAGCGGAACCGAGGGCGATCCGAGTTCGGCCGGGGCACGCGGACCCGAAGGCGCTTTCTCTTCCGAGTCTTTTTCGAAGGTCCCCAGGTTCGCACCCGGCAAGTCGGGGTCGTGATGCGCCCGATAAACATAGTGGCCGATGAGATAGCCGAGAGCGCTGCCTACGACCACGTCGGAAGGGAAGTGTTCCCGGGCCGCAACCCGCGCCAAGCTGATTCCGGAGGCTGCGCCATATGCCAGTAGTTTGGTTAACGGTCCGGGATATTCCTGAGCGATGACGCTCGCGATCGACCATGCGGCGAGCGCATGTTCCGAGGGAAACGAGGCTCCTCCAGCTCCGAAGTCGCCGGCGTTCTGGGCGTTGGGACGCGGTCTCTGGAAAGCGAGCTTCATCATCTCCGCCACGATTGTGCTGTTCACTGCCGCTTCACCCGCCAGCAGGCCCGTCTCGCGGCTGTGATCGTCGTTGGTGATTGCCCCGCGCAGGTACAAGCTGCCAGCGCCCGCGATCATGGCCGCGATGCCGTAATTGCTGAAACTGTCGCTGTGAGCGATGGGAGCCCTTCCGAAATGCCGCATCATGTCGTTGTCAGTCGCCACCAAGCCGATCGTGACAAGTCCAAAGGGGACGAGCCAGTTTTTATCCGAGGACCGCAGATGCAGCGGACTGGTCCAGATGGCTTTCTGATCCAAAAACAGGTCTTGCGCAAGGTGCGCCGGACAGAGACCGGCTGCGATTCCCGACCTCTGTCGATTTTGTTGGGCTGGACTCGCTTCGGACGGTTCTGTCCCATGACTGTCGTTGGCATGACCATCGTTGGCCTGTCTGTCGCTAGAATGACTGTCGTTCGCGTGACCGTGTTTTCCCTCTTGGCCGATACTCGTATGAATACATGGTCCGATAGTTTCGAGATCGGATGCCCGGCTCGCGTTCAGCGAACAACCGGCCAGCAGAGCAACCGCTACAGGTTGACAAAGATGCCACCCGAATTTGTTCAGGAAAAGCACCTCTTACAGCGGCCGGTGCAGATCGGTTTGCGGGTTCGGTTGACTTTGACCGGCGAAGTTGGTTGCCAGCATGGCGCGGCAGGGGGCCTTAGACACGGGTACCAAATCGTCGGCATCGACCTCTACCGCCACACACTGCATGATCGCATCGAGCGCGAGCACCACTCGAAGGTTATTTTTCTTGCGGACCAGAACGCCCTCCATTCCAATCATGGCGCCGGCCTTGATGCGGACACGCTCCCCCAGGACGAGATAAGCGTAGGGCTCTATATTCCGTCGTCCGAGGCCAGAGCGGAGCGCTTCGATTTCAAAATCGGGGAGGGGTGCGAGGTTTCGTCCAAAACCGACCAGCGACAGCACCCCCGGCACTTCGAGCACGCGCCCGCGCTCCCGCGGATCGATGTGCACGAACACGTAATTGGGAAAAAGGGGCAGCTCGAGATCCATCTCGCAACGATTCTTCCAGCGATGGCGCGTGGCATAAAGCGGCAAGAACGATTCAATCTGGCGCTCGCCAAAGTACGAGGCCACGCGTTTTTCATGATGCGAATTGATGTAGGCCGCAAACCAGTGCGCGGAAAATTCCTGAGCCGCCGCCAACCCTTGCATCTTCTGTTCTCTGACTGGTGGTCTCGCCGATAAGGCCGGTTGCATGGATGTGCGTTTCCCTTCGAGTGAAGCTTCGCTAGCCCCAATTAGCGAGGTTGTTTTAGAACTTTCAAATTATTGCCGTGACTGCCTACTCGATTGCACTTACGCTGCCACCACGGTTCCGCTTCGGGTCTTGCTGCTGGTTGAGGTTACGAGTTGCTTGCAGGGGTTTCCCCGCCAAATTCCCTCTGCGGGAAACCTGAATCGGGTTTTCCGTTCTAAATCAGCACCCGTTAACTGGAGATGCCCTTAAACCGATGACTAGGGTTGAGTCCCGGCCCAGTCGTTCTTTATCCTTATCTCTATCATTTTCGTTATCTTGATCATTTGTTCTGCCCCGATGTTTCCTATTCGTCTCTGATAAGATTCATCTCTTCTTTATTCTTATGGTTGCGAGCGCACGTCATTCGGCTCGTTTGGATCTTGGCTGGTCCGATGACTTGTGGGGGAGCAGGAGACTGATCGGAAAACAATGAACGGAGAACAATGATTCTCGCCGGAGACGTTGGAGGCACAAAGTGCAATCTGGGCTTGTTCCGGCAACAAGGGCTCGCCCTTCATTCCGTCTTTCAGCGCCGTCTCGCGACCGGCGACTATGCCGGATTTGAAGATCTGGTTGACGACTTCCTCGAACAAGCAGCCGCAGCCCATGAAGTCACCGTCGCCGCACATGAAGAAAATAACAATAACAATAACAATAACAATGCCAACGCGAATCGGCCCGACTCTACCATTGACGCCGCTGGGTTCGGGGTGGCGGGCGTAGTTGCGGAGGGGCGCCACTACTCTGAAAATCTGCCTTGGGTTGTGGATATCTCGGCGCTTACCCGGAAGCTGAACCTGAAAAACATATGTTTACTGAATGACCTTACAGCCACTGCATTGAGTCTGGAAAGGCTCCCGGCAAACGACTTGGTTGCCCTGAATCGAGGAGCCCCCGTGCATCACGCGACCCGAGCCGTGATTGCGGCGGGAACCGGTCTGGGCGAGGCCATCCTCTTCTGGGATGGCGACAAATATCAAGTGGCGCAGTCCGAAGGCGGACAAGCGGATTTTGCGCCGCGAACGGAGCGTGAGCTTCAACTCCTCAGTCATCTGCGAGTGCATTTGCCGCACGTGTCCTGCGAGCAGATTGTCTCGGGCCGAGGTTTCCGTCGGATTCACGAATTCTTGCACCCTTCCGTGCTCCACGCCTCGTTCGAATCTCCGGAGGGGAATGCAGCCAGTGAAATTACGCAGCGGGGGTTGGCACAATCTTGCGCCGTTTGCGTGGAAACATTGGGGTTCTGGACTGAAATCTTCGGCGCGGTGACGGGGAATTTTGCCTTGCAGACTCTGGCCCTTGGCGGTATCTACGTGGCGGGAGGCATCGCGGTAAAGATTCTGCCGAAACTGCAAGACGGTGCTTTTTTCAAATCCTTTTGTGGCTCGAGCAACCTGGCGCCAGTACTGGCACGCATTCCGCTATCGGTCGTCGTGAATGAAGATGCGTCGATGTGGGGAGCCGCCTATCAGGCCCTCAGGAGCGGACACGGGCCTTAACAACCGGTGGCCGCAACTGCGACTTGTATCAGTGCGATTCGTGTCAGTGCAATTCGTATCAGGGTATGCCTTCAGGCATACCGTAACTGTCGTGGCATGAATGCGCCTTTAGGCGCTGCGGGCGCTGGAGTTTTACCCCAGGCTGCTAATAACATCTCGAAGAAATGAATTTCTACCCTCTCCCGCGAAAGGCGAAAGGTTGCCACTGTGGCGCACGACCAAAAAGCTGGCTACAACCGCTTCCTCCTGTTTGTAGCGGGATTGGGCGGATTGCTGTATGGCGTCGATGTCGGCATTATTGCGGGGGCTTTGCCTTATCTGGAGGCCACCTCCGGGTTGAATGCGAGCCAACTCTCCATCGTGGTTGCGGCTGTACTTCTCGGCAGCGTGATCTCAACCCTGTTTGCTGGTGCGCTGGCGGACTGGATCGGGCGCAAGCCGCTGATGATGCTTAGCGGGTTGCTGTTCGTGGGCAGCATTCCCATCATTGCGCTCTCGCACGGCTATGACTCGTTGGTTCTTGGCCGCCTCTTGCAGGGCATCAGCGCCGGCCTGATCGGCGTAGTCGTCCCGCTTTATCTGGCGGAGTGCCTGGCCGCGGCGAACCGCGGCAAGGGGACGGGTATCTTCCAATGGCTGTTGACACTCGGGATTGTGACCGCGGCCGTGGTGGGCATGTATTTCAGTTTTCGCGTCGAAGAGGTGGCGAGGCTGGGCGACCCTGCGAAGCTCTTCGCCTTCAAAGACACGGCTTGGCGCAGCATTTTCTGGGTTTCGCTGCCACCCGGCATCCTGTTCGTAATCGGCAGCCTGATGGTCTCGGAATCTCCGCGCTGGCTGTTTCGCCGCGGGGAAAGGGCTGCTGCTTATGCTGCGCTTCTCCGCTCTCGCACGGACGAACAAGCCCAAGTCGAGTTGGCGGAAATGGCACAAGCTGCCGCAGCCGAGAAAGCGAAAACCGGCGCCCAGGCCGCCGGAGCGCAAATAAAAGAATCGCTCTTGCGCCGCAAATATGTGATTCCCTTTGTATTGGCCTGTGTGATTCTCGCTTGCAACCAGGCCACCGGCGTCAACTCCATCATTGGCTACAACACCAACATTCTCCTCCAGGCCGGTCTTTCCGATATACAAGCTCATTGGGGCTACGTTCTTTTCACGATCGTGAATTTCCTGATGACCATCGGCGGCGTGCTGCTGGTGGACCGCAAGGGACGTAAGTTCCTGCTGTCAGTAGGCAGTGCCGGCATCATCGCCTCGCTCCTCTGTACCGGCATGCTGTTTCGCCGGACAGAAAAGCTGCGCGTGGATTCTCGGGACGCGGTTCAGTCCATAGTTAATGGCGAGGTCGACGCCCAACAGAGGGTCACATTGCTGTACGACGATAAGGCTGCAGATGTGCTCCTCGCGGCCAGCGGAGATGCTGGCAAAGCGCTTAGCAACCGGCCCACATCTCTGGTCGTTATTTATTCGTATGGAGATTTTCGCACCGCCACCAAAGTTGCCCGTTCCGACGACCAGTCCGCCACGCCGATTGAGATTACACGCGAAAGCTGCGTGCCCGCCAATAGAGTAGTCGCGTTTTTTTCGAATCCGTTCAGCAATCTCGAGGCGGCGCGCCAAGCTCCGCTAAGAATCGATGACGCGCTAATTACTCCTGTGCCGAGCACTCACAATGGTTGGCTGGTGGCGAT